>Ga0214545_1003256_pt1 | contig 31107 bp, 13 predicted proteins | sample CNSS4metaG_FD_160064 | JGI IMG/M metagenome (GOLD analysis project Ga0214545, IMG submission 160064) | Root nodule microbial communities from cowpea collected in UCLA plant growth center, Los Angeles, California, USA - CNSS4 | ecosystem: Host-associated > Plants > Roots > Nodule | place: USA...
AAAATATATATATATATATAAACAATATAAATATATATATATATATATATATATATATATATATATATATATATATATATATATATATATATATATATCTGAAAATATGGAAGCAACGTGTCTTGTCACTGTTTTATTTTTGAATGAAAGAATATAATGAAATAAAAAATCAGAATTATATATACAAATTAACAGATTAACAGTGTTCATATTATGTGTGTTTGGAATGAATTCTGCAAATTAATTGGGCTATACAAAACACAAATAAAACATAAGAAACTTTATTTTCATTCCTGGATTACAACTTTTGAATATGATAGAACTTGACGATGCCTTTTCTTGGAATGTCTTGAACGTCCTTAAGCCGGTAATAGTGAGCCGCTATCTCCAACAACCACTCTCACTCTATCTCTGTCACCTGTCTCATATTTTCCGGTGAGTACCAGTTCATGGTACTAAGTCTTATATTAAAAAAAATCGAATATCTATCTAAGATTTTAGATCAAGAATGATGTAAATTTTTTATGTATCTATTTTTCTGCATTCGACCAGGGAAAAACAAAAACCCATAAGTAATACATTTCTTCATGTCATCTAAATCACTTTCATTTGATGTCAGTTGAATCTCAACCCTCTCTAAAACACCTGCAAGTTGATCACGGATATCTCTGGCCCTGTTTCGTACTCCTTACCTGTATGTAATTTTCGTAACACCATTGCGTTGAATAATTTGTCTCCTTCCACGAATTGTACACCTTTAGCAATGCAATATGGTCTCCAACATTTCCAGTGTGAAAATTCATCCTTGCATTGTCTGCATCTACCTGTTTATTTATCCTTTGGTCGGTAAAATATTGAGTTTCCAACAGACAGCATAGCAGCAATTAAAATGACATCGTCCGACATTTGAACTTTTCTGAAGCCACTGTCATTTTTGACAACATAGGATCAAGCGGGAACTCTGCCATCCTTCAAACCATTCATGGATGCCAAGACTTTTTAAAGTCAAAACTACATTTGCAAGGTTAGTTCGCTGTATTTCAGGAACAGTGTTTTCCTCCAAATCATAACGAAAATTGTAAGCAGTGTAAAGGCGGAAGCACTTTCCAGAACCTGTTCTTCCAGAACGACCTGCTCTTTGATTTGCTGACCAGTAAGGAAGGAATACCAATACCAGTTGGAAGATGTATCCACAGATTCATCGTCACTATCGTCATCACCCTTCAACATTGTGCAACTCTTCTGCTCCCTCGCCAACATTACAGCTTCTCTCTTGTTTTGATATTGATTTAAACCAGTCTCCTTCAAATTATATGCAGGGCTGAATCTCGAACAATTAAGAGCTCTAATTCAACGTAATCAAACTAGAGAATCCTAATTGTTCAATGAATTGAAATTTCCCTAATGAAATTCAAAAAAACAACAAAAGCCCTAATTCGAGTAAACCCTAATCCTAAATCTTTCCAAATGACAAAAGTTGTCAACCGTAATTGATTCAAAACTTGGATGTGCCTTTATCAACATCGGACAAAAATAATCCTAATTATACTGAACTATAGATTATTTATATTATATTGTACTAAAAAAACTAAATTATTTTCAAAAAAAATTGAATTGCACCATTTTCAAGTTTACTTAAAGAAAATTGAACCCCTTATATTTATGGTTCAATTAACTAGTTAATTGTTTGAAAATGTTTTTTAAAAGTTAAGATAGTAAAACAATAAAATTAAGTACCACAATATACAATATACGCAAAATGGTAGTATATATATGTGACGTGGGATTACTTAAACTTTTGAGATAGAAAAAAAACTAAAAATTCAAGTTTACTATGAATCATATGTTAATTTGTATGTTTATTATTTATAAAATTTACGTGAAAAGAAAAAGATTCGTGAGTAAAAAATTAAATACTTATTTATATATATATATATATCGAAATTTAGTTTCTGGTATTTTTCTAAAAATGATATTTATATATATATATATATATATATATATATATATATATATATATATATATATAAACTTACGAAAATTGTTCTATACTAAAATCAATAGAAAAGGTTAAAAAAATAGAGAAAAAAAGAGTTATGAGATTCTTTTTATAGAGACGTATTCATGTAACTTTTTTTTAGTATTTACGAATAAAAATAAATAATAGACAATAATTAAATTAAGTTTGTTTAGAAAAAAAAAGTTAAGTGATATAAGTCTTAATCTTACAACTCTTAATTTATAAATTACTTAACATGAAACATATATTACATATAAATAAAATATAACATTAAATCAAATTAAAGTTGTTAAAACAAATTATTTAATGTGCAACATGTATTACATATAAACAAAATATAATATTAAACAGTTCTAGAAAAAATAAATATTATTTGAATATTGTGAGAAATTCTAGAAACTTTCACACAATATATTTATGGAATTGATTATTTATCTCCTTGTAATTGAATAATTTAATTATGCAATTAAAAAATAATAAAATTAAGTTCAGTTAAAAAATATTAAAATTCAGTTAAAAAATTGTGCAGTTCGAAAAGAATGTTCAATTCAATTTATATTGTAGTTCAATTAAGTTCAGTACAATTCAGTTTTTTAAAATAAAAAATAGTGCAGTTTGTGTGAACTATTTTTCAGTTCAATTCAGGCGAATTATTCTAAGTTCAGTGTAGATTTTAACAGTATAGTACAGTTTGGTTCATTTTCATCAGTTCCGATCTTTATATTTATAAACATTTCAATTATAAATTATATATCTCCAAAATTCGTAATAAAATATAAATCTTTCTATCTTTTATTAAGATATCTTTTAAAATATGAAATCTATTAATTAAATCAAAATTTATATAAATGTAAATATAATCATATGTCTCAAATATATAAATATAAATCTTTTGTTAAAATATCTTTTAAATCATAAAATTTATTAATTAAATAAAAAAGTTATATAAGATATAAATATAATCATATATCTCAAATATATAAATATAAATTTCTTTGTCTTTTGTTAAAATATCACGATCTTAATTAATTAAATAAAAAATTCCTAAAATATTGATCCAATTCTATAATCTAAAAATATTGTATTTCAAATTCAAAATATTAATAAAATAAATCAGTAAAACAATATATGCACCCTCAAATACGTATGATGTTATATACTCTAATAGGAGAAGGGTAACATTATTAATATGATAAAATGATGTGACGGTTTTTTTTATAATGCGTTAAGAAAGCGAGTGAACTTATACTGTAAAAGAATATGATAGCAATATTTTTTTTTTGCTTTTCTCAAGCAACAATAGTTATTTCTTACATGAATGCAAATTTAAAGCATTTTTTAGTAGGAATCAAATTAAAAAGTGAATGTTTATATATGATCATTAAAATATCAACAAATATTCGGTAACACTCATCAGAAAAATTAAATTCACACGGAAGAATTTGCTTGACAGTGTTTAAACGGGTTTATTATACACCATTCATTTTATTCTTTCTACTTCAATCAATTTTATTTAAATAATATATTTAAAATATTTATATTTATATGCATTATTTATGGAAAATTAATTTATATAAGATTAAAAAACTAGAATAAAAAATTAATAATACAATATAACTCGAAACATTAGTGAAGTAGCAGAAACAATTAATAATACATTAAATGTGGGGAGTAAGAAATATTAATGTAGTTAGCAGCAACAAAGGTTGGTGAAGTGGCAGAAACTGATTGCGAAGAAAAAAAAAACACCAAAAAACAATTGAGTGGTTCCCGCCAAAGCTAAAACCCTAATGTCAATTAGTGACAGTAATTACTAATAAATAAAGAGTCACGTTTACTCCATTTTCAAATCTAATGGCGTGTTTGGTTGTAGAGTCTTGAAACTAGACACGTCATCCTGAGACACTAGTATATAACTTTTACATTGGTCAGTTTGGTTTCTTAAGATTGCATATAAAAAAATAATTAATTTAGTTATTTATTTTTTAGAAATATTTTAAAAAATATATAAATTTAGTTATTTCATTTAAATTTTTTAAATTTATTAAAATTCTGTTAATATAACGTTAGAGTGAACATATATTAGATGAGATAAACAACTCGATATTAATATATAAAATATATTTAAAATATTAAATAAATTTAAAATATTTGGTTAAAATAATTAAAATCACGTATTTTTAAAATTTTAAAATAAAACAAACTAAAGTTTAAAAGAAAGATTAATTTTAATTTTTAATTAAAGTTGATGATTCAGAATATATTTAATTCGGGATTTGTTTGTTTTCTTATGATGTGTTTACATTTTGAATTATGTATTTGAAAAAATAGAGTTATTGAAGAAAAATATATGAAAATGATATTATTTAGATTAAGAAAAAAATTGTAAATAATAAATGCATTTTAAATGAAATATAATAAAAATTAGTGAATGATATAAGTAATTTAATAGATTAAAAAAAATTTAATTGATAAAAATAAAAGATTATCATTATTTATATTTATTATTATTAGTATTATATATTTAAAAAATTAACCTTATTTAAAAAAGAAATTACTACAATTTCTTCACAAATCTCTTCCATCCTACATTATAAAAGGTAAATATTCTAAAAAAAGACAACTATAAAAAGTGAATAGTCCAGTTCAAAATTAAAAATACTTCTAGCAAGAAAATTCTAATGGCCTTGGTCCTAAATGTATGCCTTTTTATCTTCACATAAATAAAGTTGTTACAAATCATAGATTTTCCAAATTAAAAGATAATATTTTAGTTACAAAATGTAAAGATAATAATAAAATATAAATTTCTTTGTCTTTTACTAAAATATCTTTTAAGTTACCAGATATATTAATTAAATTAAAGTTTTTTAAGACTTAAGTTCAAAATCTATAAACTTTATTGTTCAATCTCTACTTTTTTTCTTTTTACATATATGAAAGTTAACTTTTTTTTAATAATTAAAATACTATTAAAAGTGAGTTATTAAGTGATGAATTTAATATAAAGAAAAAAAAAAAAACCTTTTCCTTCTTAACGACCCACCAAACACTACATAGCAAGTGCAGTGGACATAAACCCTGACCTGTCACCACTGTCAACACCATAAACCCTAACTAGGATTTTGAAGTTCACTTGAGTTTTGAGCAGCCACCGTCAGAATACCAAAAATGGACCCCAAAAACGTGAAATCCGACCTCGTTCTCATCCTCGATTACGGTTCCCAATACACGCACCTCATCACCCGCCGCATCCGTAGCCTCTCCGTCTTCTCTCTCTGCATCTCCGGCACCTCCTCCCTCTCCACCATCACCGACCTCAACCCCTCCGTCGTCATTCTCTCCGGTGGCCCCCACTCTGTCCACACCCCCGACTCCCCTTCCTTCCCCGATGGCTTCCTTCCATGGGCCCGCTCCCATGGCGTTGTTGTCCTCGGCATCTGCTACGGTCTCCAGCTCCTCGTCCAGCGCCTCGGCGGCGACGTCCGCGTCGGACACAAGCAGGAGTATGGCCGCATGGAAATCTGCGTCGACAAACCGTCCGCGCTCTTCCCCTCCGGGAAAGTTGGTAAACGACAGGTCGTTTGGATGAGCCACGGCGACGAGGCCGTCACGCTCCCCGATGGCTTCCACGTCATCGCCCGCAGCGACCAGGGCGCCGTCGCCGCCATCGAAAATCCCTCCGCCAAGCTCTATGGCCTCCAGTATCATCCTGAGGTAGTTTTTTTGGAAACTTACTTTCAATTGGATAGAATATGATTCTTGACCCTCTAATTTTGGTTTCAAATCATTTGGTTTTGGAGAGAGTGTTTTGTCGTCTTAACTTGAGCATCATATCATAACCTAATCTTCAATGAAAGATATTTGTGGTTTCTAAAGTAACATGAACTACGTAAAGAATTTTGCAGGGAAAAAATTGAGATATTTCGGTGAATAAACAACGTATTTTGGCTAATTCAATCTCATGTGGTGTTCGTTAGGGATTAAGTTTGGGTGTTTTCTTGTGTAGGTGACGCATACGGAGGAAGGAATGGAAACTTTACGGCATTTTCTGTTTGATGTTTGTGGCGTGGAAGCAGGGTGGAACATGGAGGATGTGATGGAGGAGGAGATAAAGGTGATTAACGATACGGTGGGGCCTGATGAGCATGTCATATGTGCTTTGTCTGGTGGTGTGGATTCCACCGTTGCTGCAACTCTTGTGCATAAGGCTATTGGCGATAGGCTTCATTGCGTGTTTGTGGATAATGGGTTGCTTAGGTATAAGGAGAGGGAGCGTGTGATGGAGACCTTTGAGAAGGATCTTCATTTGCCAGTTGTGTGTGTTGATGCAGTGGATCAGTTTCTTACGAAGTTGAAAGGTGTGACGGATCCGGAGACTAAGAGGAAGATTATTGGGAAGGAGTTTATTTGTATTTTTGACGCGTTTGCTCAGGAGCTTGAAGCAAAGCTGGGGAAGAAGCCGGCTTACTTGGTTCAGGGGACGTTGTATCCGGATGTGATTGAATCTTGCCCTCCACCTGGGACTGGGAGAACCCATTCCCATACCATTAAAAGTCATCATAATGTTGGAGGTCTTCCAAAGGACATGAAATTGAAGCTTATTGAACCGCTTAAGCTACTATTCAAGGATGAGGTCTTACTTTTGACATTTGATCAACTTGGCTTGTTTGAATGGCTTGGATTCTCATGTTATGACATTTTTTTGTTCGTGTGGATGTAGGTTCGTCAATTAGGTAGGATCTTGAAAGTTCCTGAGGCATTTCTAAAACGTCATCCATTCCCTGGGCCTGGTCTTGCTGTGAGAGTTTTGGGTGACGTGACTGAAGGAAATGCTTTAGATATTCTCCGACAGGTATATGATTTTTTTTATTTTTTGTGCTTGTGTATGCTTTTAGTGTTGATTGATGATTACCCTTTGGTGTTTGCCTTTGAAAATTGTTTTTCAGGTTGATGAGATCTTCATCCAGTCAATCAAGGACGCTGGGCTCTATGATTCAATATGGCAAGCTTTTGCAGTTTTCTTGCCTGTTCGATCCGTTGGTGTTCAAGGTGATCAAAGAACACACTCCCATGTTGTTGCTCTCAGAGCTGTTACAAGTCAAGATGGAATGACTGCAGACTGGTAAGATTTGAACTTTACTGTTTGGCTATGCTGCTGCGTAACTTTTTTATATTTCACTTATTACTGCTGAATGTGCTCCATCTGCAGATGTACATGCGAAAACTTATATTGGTTGTCCTGTGCTTCATAGCCTTGTTTTTATTTTCATTTAATTGTGTACTATATGATGCAAGTTTTTTTAATTATTCTATTGGCTTCAACTAATCTTTTCCTACCCTCGTAACTGACTTCATGATGAAACAATTTCAGGTACTACTTTGAGCACAAGTTCCTTGACGATGTTAGCCGAAAGATTTGTAACGGTGTCCGTGGTGTAAACCGTGTTGTGCAAGACATTACCTCAAAGCCACCATCAACAATTGAATGGGAATAATAAGCATTCATGGTTTTTACTTTACAAAATTGTGAGACACTATGAAGTTGTATATGCGCTAAGGCTCTGTTTTCTTATTTGTTTTTCTTAGCTTGGAGGGAAGTTATCGGAGCGGGGGATTTCTGGTGGAGTTAATATGATTCTTGTGATTGGAATAGGAGTTTAGAGAACCATAACCTAAATTATTACATTGTAATGATTTTTTGCTCCCATGAATCAATTTTATTAATGTAGTTTTTGAACATGGATTGAATAGCCATGTTAGACTTTTGAGGATGCAATCGAATTATGATGAGTTTTGTGCTTATGAATGGGTTCATGTTTGTTTTTGTGTGTTTTGGTTAGTAAATATATACTATATTAAAAGAAATTTGGAGACCGGAAAAAAGGCCTGTGAAGACTTTTATTTCACATGCAAAGGTGCTCCCAAAGTGGAAACCTGAAATACTACAATCTCCGAATCTGGTCAGAAATGACAATCAAATTAGAAAAAGAATAAGAATGTGTCAAAATAGTTTTAAATATATTTTTGAATTAAATTAAACTAAGTTCAAGTTAATTTTTTTAAACAAAAGTAAATATATATATATTTTTTAAAAGACAGAAATATATCAATTGAAATTAAAGCAAAATAAAATTGAACTTGAACTTGAAATTGACGTAAAAAATATATAATCTACATAAAATAAATAAATAAATACATGTAATAATTATTAGAAACTAAATATATATTTAATTATTATAGAAGTTTAAACGAAATTAATAAAATTATAATTATTATCATAAAATTATAATATTTTTTTATTATATTAAAATAAAACATGTCCGTATTTTTATTATACTAAATCAATTATGTGTTCTACATTTAAAATAGTTAAATATAAGAAGTGAAAATGAATGGAAGAATGACATTGTGATAAATTTGAAAAGAGTTTCATATCATTTTCCTTGACTTTTTCACATGGGACCCACCATTTTGTATCTGAGTTGAATCTTATATCATACATTTTTACTTACTGTATCTTACTGTATTTGCTTATTAATATTAAGTTCAAATAGAAATACAGCTAACACTGATTCAGATCCGCATGCAAAAATGTGTGTTAAAACTAGATGCATGGAAAATATATTCCACTGATGCTAATGTAATTTTTTTATTAATTATCATCCAACGATTAAGTACAGATAGGTTTATGGTAATTCATCTCAGACGCAATTTCCACTACCAGTTTTTCAAGAACATCATTCTCCAGCTCTACTGCAATATCTTCTGCATCAACTTGGATGTTTAGCCATGAACCACGTCTTGCCAAGTCCTTTTCAACAAGCTGTTCTAACGTTAAAGGTGATGGATGACGGTGAAAATGCAAGTTAACGAGTTCAGTAATCTCTTTAACCACAAGTTTCTTCACAATATATGCTTGAACGTTTCCAACGTGAAGTGGGAAACCCCTATTCTGGTATACCTGCATGAAAGATTCGATGACACAGTCATGCAAGATTGTGCCACCAGAAAGTTCATCCAGTTTCAGGTTGAAAGCATGCAGAATTTCCCTTATGATGTCCTTGGAGGAGGCTAAATCGTTCATTGGATCAAAAGAGAGTCTTATTAAAAGGTCTTCAAAATTGTTCTCTTCAATTTTTTCATGCATTCTCTTTTCTGGTGACTCATCTGTGGAAGTCCTAAACGGTCAACATGGTTTGACAATAGAGAGACAAGAAAAAGAAATTTAAGAATGTCCAGCTTTAAAACCGTATATACCTACCTGGTTGAATGACTGTGGTTGGAAGGTTGGTAACGTCATCCTTAGTAAAATGTTCATCCAAAAATTCATTATTAGGGTGTTCAACTTTGCTCCCCATGTTTACAGTATTATCTGTCCTCTGACAGGATTGGCTTGATGAAACATCTGATGAAAAAGACAATGTCTGGATCTCTGGACGCAAATCCTAATAAACTTCAAATTTCATCATTCACATTAAGGATAAAAAAATGACAGGAATAATTTAGATTTCAATGTCAAAAACTATTTACCAGCAAAGATCCACTTCCTCCGATTATATTATTCATGTCGATGTTCTGAGTCATGCATCTGCCATCTGCTTCAAAAAACATTCTCTCATGTATGCATATTGTAACAAGATTTTTATAAGTTCTTAGAGCATACTAAAGATATGATGGATTGCATAAATATTTATTACATAGGGCATACCTCTAGGAATATCATAATATGCATGCAGATTGCGGCTAAGAACACTATTTTTAAGACTAATGTCTTCTTCAAAAGTTTCCTCAATTCCACAGTTCAACATCTGAGACCGACTCTTCCTACTTTCAATGTGCATTTTCAATATATTTTCTTCACCAAAAGAAGCTGCTTCCTGCCCCATACATAACTCAGAATCCTTGAACATGATAATGTTCTCCCTCTTCTTCAAATCATGATATGAATTCAACCATTTTCCAGTATTACTAAGGGCACGAATTGGTGAGTTTTTTTCAGAAATTTCCAATTCTTTTACTTTTTTACCATCTCTCAGGCCCTTTGAACTGGAGGAAAGTCTACTTGGTATTCCATCAGTTGTCCTCAACTGTTGTTCTTGTCTCCTTACTTTCATAACATGCTTCAATTTTCTCTTTATACAACTGAAGGAAAAATGTGAAAGCCTGGTATTTTGTGCATTAGAACTGAAGCTACTAGGCGAATGTGGAGGGCTAACAAAGCTTGTTTCTACAGAATTTTCCACATTAACAGTGCCAGGCTTCAAAACTACTATTCTGTTTGACCTCGAATCAGATCTATCAGAGGAATTAAAAGGTTTTACACACTGTGTAGCATTACTATTTTGAGGATTATTTAATCTACTCATCATTTTCTGCCTTGCATGCTGGCATGGTTCTTTCACTTGAGAACTCTGAAATTCCTGAATCTGTTTTACTAACAAAGAGTTTGGATCTTGCAGAAGCTTAATGAAAAGTTCCTTGTTTGAATATAAAATCTTTAAAGCATCCAGGAATTGATTAGGCTGAAAGCCTGCTCCATCTTTGCCTTGATAATGTGTGTTGACAAATCTGTGATCAACAATCATCTTTGTTACTTCATTTTCCCAATCTGCTACCTCATCATTCACCATGCTGTTGATACTTCTACAGATGTAATCTCTTCTTCTGGAACTCACCTGTAATTACAATTCTCTGTCAGTGCTATTGTGCTCTCCATTATGAGAGGAATGCATGGTAACACGAGACTATTTTAAAGCTTAAACAAAAATTCTAGGTTCATAATGTCAGAACAAAAACAAAATAGGGTAGTAAAAGAAAAAGAGTAAAATGTCAGAACAAAATAAGATGGCTAATGTCAAGGAAGATGCTTTCCTCTCTGTACAAGAGATATGGTTAACAAACTACAGGTGACCAGTACAGTATCACGAGCAACTTACAGGACACGGAAACAGATGAGAGAAGAGGTAAAACATATGACCGTGTTAAAAGGGTAAAAACAAGATAATTTTTTTAAAGTAGAATCTTGAAAGCAAGGTTCTTAGAAAAGGAAATGTGTTTGATAAGAACTTACACCAATTTGAAGGCACTTCTCATCAACTGTGCAGGCCGCACCTGAGCTACTTCTGGATTTTCCATTTTCTGCAGCTTGGAAAAAAGATGCAGAAAACTTACTATTGATATTTTAGATTTAAGTTAAAAATGGGAAATGAAGGCACATGTTGGCACAAAAATCTTCATTTTCTTTTACTCTTTTCAATGCCAAACGAAGAAATATCTTACCATTAGCATGAGCATTCAAATGCCTCCTACTGGAAACCAATCTTCTGTCTGAACGACCTTCACGAAAATTAAAGATTCTAAGCATTCGCCACGTACAACCTGTTTCGTACGTTTGGTTAACCCGAGTAGGAGATCTTTTCGCCATGATAACGAGGAAAGCTTTTTTTCTGCGATCCTTCAGTCAAATTTAATGGGAAAAACACCAAGTCTGTGAAAGCGCACAAATAAGGAAAGGTTAATTCTTGTAATTGAGAAGTAATGAGTTATGTTGAACTCCAGAATATCATCCAAAATACAATTACAAACACCAGAATCCGAAGCACTAACTGATAATCAGTTTCAAACCTCACAAAAAGATTTAAACTAGGAAGAGTTAATTTTTACAATCGAATGATCATACTTTGTAAAACTAAGCAAGTATACCTATATATTGATCTATAAACCAATTGAGAATTTGCACATTCACCCAATCACCGAACAAAAGTGAAATATAAGAATGAAAAATAATCCACTTTGTCGGTTTGTAAAACAAAATACGTGAAGATCAAAGTTATTTAATTCCTAAAGGTGAGAGATAAGCATACCTGGTTGTGATACCCAAATATACGTCCTCCCAGAGCTTAAACAAGAGCATGATAATGTAGATCTAGAGTGGAATTTATGTGTGTGTAAATAGTCAAAAGGAATTGATTGGGACACCAAATATTATGACAGTGACGAGTAAATTGTAAAATAATTAGTGGTGGAGGAAAGCTTTTGGCTGAAGGCAACTTGGCTTGCTTTTGTTTCGTTATCTGAAACCTTTCTCGACATGTCCACCATTTCTGTGCAATTGCAATAACAAATCCAAACGCACCCTCCTCTGCATGTCTTTCATTGTCTGAGTGTCAATGTCTGAGAGTACTGGGATTCACTGAAGGGTGAACTTTGATGTACAAATGTTTAGAGAATGAATTTCTGACAACATGTTTAAGGTTGAAGGAATGTGATTATATGACCATACAAACTCCATTTTTAATGGAAAATTGGTATTAGTAGCAATCAAAGTATGATGTTGGTTCTCCTTTCGGAGTTGTGTTGTTGAATGGAGCTATCTGAGTACTGAAAACGGTGTCGTTTAAAGGAATCTTCCCTTTTGCTGGAATAGACGTGTTGCTTTCATTCATGTGTTAGGAGGGAACACCCCTGGCCCCTGCTCCTTGTCTTGCTACCACTGTTTGGTCCCGCACTCATTTATTATCAGATTATTATCTTCATTATAATTTATGATAATAATTATTTTCACATAACGTAACAGAGGACGACGTAAATTACATTTGGGCCGAGCCCAAGGAAAAGAAAACTCCATTTAGGCCCGTATGAGATGGCCCATAGAAAAAAAAATTCTAAAACCCAAAGAAACCCCTTCAGCGTTGTCGCGAGTGCCACTCCCTTTGATGGCGTTATCATTTCTTCGTGTTTCGCACTTGCTTTCTCCAACTCCTACACCTGCAACTGCAACTACTGCAACTACTGCAACTACTACAACATCCACTGTAGTGAAGTTCCAACACTTTCGGAGACCTTCTAACTTCGCGCTCTTCTTTCGCTCTTCAATTTTATGTCCCTTGGTTAGGGCCATTGGGCCTGATGGGAGGTTCTACCCAAGCCCAGGTGACGACGACCCACCGGAGGCTGCCGAGGACTCCTCCCATGGCTTCTCCACCTTCCAACAAATTCAGAACCAAGCGGAACGCGCGCGCCAGATCGAAGAGGAAGACTACAAGAACAACCAGGCCACGTACCTCGCCGCCATCGCCGACGTTGAAGATGCCCCCGATAACGTCGACTTCGACACCTCTGGCGACGACCTCTTCGGCGATATCGACAAAGCCATCGCGCTCAAGCGCAAGGAGTTCGTCTCCCAAGGCCTTCTCGAGCCGAACCCCCCCAAACAAGACCAGCTTGCCGCCGTGGATGAACTTCAGGCGGAGGAGCTCGGCGATTTGGAGGAAATTGAACGGCTCCAGGGGCTCACCGGTAATGGTAATGGTAACGGAAGCTTGAGTGAATCTCCGTTTGAATTGGATTTTGACAGTTACGGGAAAAGTAAGGTTAGGATTGTAGACGGAAAGTTTAAGATGAGTTTGGCTGAGCTTTTGGACGAGAGTAAGGTCGTGCCGGTGTCGGTTTCCGGTGATTTGGAAGTCGAAATCACCGGAATTCAGCACGATTCGCGGATTGTTAATTCTGGTGACTTGTTTGTGTGTTGCGTTGGGCGTAAAACGGACGGACATTTGTTTCTTTCTGAGGCTGATAAGAGAGGTGCGGTTGCGGTTGTCGCTAGTAAAGAGGTTGATATTGAGGATACTTTGGGGTGTAAGGCTCTGGTTATTGTGGAAGATACTAATGCTGTTCTTCCTGCTCTGGCTGCGTCGTTTTATAAACATCCTTCCACTAAAATGGCCGTGATTGGGATAACTGGGACTTATGGAAAAACGACCGCCACTTGTTTGATTAAAAGTTTGTATGAATCCATGGGACTACGTACTGGGATGTTGAACTCGGTTGCCTCTTTTGTCCACGGGGATAATAAGTTGGAGTTGGGTAGCGCGGCGTTGGATGCTGTTTTGGTTCAGAATTTGATGGCGAAGATGATTCACAACGGGACTGAGGCGGTGGTCATGGAGGCTGGTTCTCATGGGCTGGGGGAGGGGAAGTATGATGAGGTTGATTTTGATATCGCTGTTTTCACTAACTTGAGTCAGGACAAGGAGGGCGACAGAGATGCGCAGGCTAAGTTGTTCTCGAGAATGGTGGATCCTGAGAGGCATAGGAAGGTTGTTAACATTGATGATCCGAACGCGCCCTTTTTTGTGTCGCAGGGGAGCCAGGAGGTTCCTGTTGTGACGTTTGCGATGGAGAATAAGGATGCAGATGTTCATCCGTTGAAGTTTGAACTTTCTTTGTTTGAGACTCAGGTGTTGGTTAATACTCCCACAGGGATACTGGAGATTTCTTCAGGTTTGCTTGGGAAGCATAATATTTACAACATTCTTGCGGCTGTAGCGGTTGGGATTGCTGTTGGGGCGCCCTTAGAGGACATTGTTAAAGGAATTGAAGAGGTTGATGCGGTTCCTGGGAGGTGTGAATTGATTGATGAGGAACAGGCGTTTGGGGTGATAGTGGACCATGCCAGTACTCCTGATTCATTGTCTAGATTGCTTGATTCTGTAAGAGAGCTAGGACCTCGCAGGATCATAACTGGTGTGTTTGTGTTGTGTTACTGTTTCGTTTATGGCCGTGGAAAATTTCCTTTATAATTTTGTTTTGGACCTGAAGAAACTGTACCAAAGCATTTTTTTTTTTTTTGGAACGTTAAAACTGTATACTTCTTCACATACCCTTGAGTTCGAAGACTTGAAGTTATTGAAATATGCTCTCTTTATTGTGTATCTCACAATTTCTTGTTCATTTTGAAGTCATTGGATGCTGTGGTGAGGGTGACAGGGGTAAGAGACCTGCGATGACCAAGATAGCAACAGATAAAAGTGAAGTGACCATGCTGACATCTGACAATCCCAAAAATGAGGACCCTTGTATGTATTTTGAACATTGAATATAGGCAATGTAGGAATATTTGTGCATGCTTGAACTAATTTGACATACTTTTTGTCTTTGTTTCCAGTGGACATATTGGATGATATGTTATCTGGGGTAGGATGGTCAATGCAAGACTACCTCAAATATGGAGAAAATGACTATTATCCACCTCTTCCAAATGGTCATAGACTTTTTCTCCATGACATTAGGAGAGTAGCTGTGCGAGCTGCGGTTGCAATGGGAGAGGAGGGCGATGTGGTTGTAAGTTAACGGAGCTCCATACTACTATTTTTCACCCTCTGTTGTAGAATTGAGCTTAGTTGTGATGTCTCAGAAATCTCTTATTTGAAAGTATTGTGATGCTTGTTACCGCAAAAAGGTTTTTTAGTTGTTTTTTTTTTAAAACAAAAAATTGAATAATATTAAGATTTATATCAAAGTGATATTTCTATGGAGCAGATTTTTCTTAGGAGGCAACATAGAAAACCAACAAGGAAGAACAACTATAGTCAAATATGCTGATTAAGAGAGAAAAAATGGGGAGAGGCTTAAATTTAAACAGTGAAGAAACATAGAGTAACTATTTGCCATGATCCACAACAACAATCCTTATCTTGCATGTGGATGAATTATCCTTCCACATCCAACTTCAATGTTATTTCTTATCTATTTTCCATTCACCTTTTTTATGTCCATCTATCATAGTTTCCTCCTGTATACCGAATATCCCAATTAGTGATTCAATGAAGTCAAGACTCAGTTCCGGTACACAAGTGGGAATTCTAGTTTGACATTTTGGTAGCCTTGCATTGATTGAAGCGTTAACTAATCTTCCCCCTTTACTTTCTTACTTGCGATTGATACAACCGCATCCTAGTATAAGGACCCAAACCAAGCTAACTTTTCTCAATGATTTGTGCTTTTTGGAGTTGAGAAAACTTCCTGTTAGCTGTCATTCTACTATTAATAACGTATTCTATGTAAGATTTAGATTCACTATTTGAAAAAATAAAATCCTGAGCGGAGTTTAGTAAACTTTAGACTCTTGTTGTGACATCTTTTTTGAATTAAATCTTTAAGAATATCATATAAATTGAAATAATGCACCAAAGGTTAACGTAATCAAAGAATTGTTAATTCGTGGGTGGTGTGATGCGTGCAACAAGTTTATGCTTTTATATGCATGGTGCAGGTGGTTACTGGCAAAGGCCATGAAGCATATCAAATAGAAGGTGATAAGAAGGAGTTTTTTGACGATCGAGAAGAGTGCCGAGAGGCATTGCAGTATGTTGATGAGCTTCACCAAGCTGGAATAGATACAAGTGAATTTCCATGGAGGTAATGTCGAGTGTTTTCCGCTTCTATGCCCATTTGTTACTTTACAAAGCTGGTTATTGTCAAATGTCGAAGACCACACCTTAAACATAATAAACAACAGCAGAAAAATCATAGGAATAGGAAATGCCATTGATAATGTTTCTAAACTAAAAAATTCAAATGTTTATTTCGTTTTTGTCTCGTTACTTTTTCAGGTTACCAGAGAGCCATTGATAATGTCTTGACTTCAATTCTAGCAAGATAGCAGAAAAGGGCAAAAGTTGGAAAGCGCAAACCCGAAATAAATAGCCTTCAAATTCCAGCCAAAAACTTGCACGGTGGGCTTAGTACAGTTAGTTTATCCAACCGTTTAATTTTGTTTATACAAATGTAGTCATAGTCTCTTTTTCCCTTTTCCACTGTAATTCTACGTCTTCTACCTAAATTATCAAGAGTAATGCATTAGCTAGCTTCCTCTTTCCACGCCCATTCTTCTTCCTACCTTGTTTGCTTACGATACATCTTCTAATTTCTATTCCAAGTAAAATTCATACTCTAGACTTAACAAAAAATATTTTAATAGTTTCAAATATTTTGTTGAGTAAACAATTTTTAAATAATTAAATTAATAATTGTTTCATGTCTCACCTGGATTTATAGATGGTCGCATATTATAGGCTTAAATACCTTTTTGGTCCTCATTCTCGTAGTGTTTGTTGCGGATGGTCCTCATTTTCACAGAATGTCTAAAATGGTCATCATTTTGACCGAATGTTTAGAATGGTCTTCATTTTCGCAATTCGTGTTTTATTTGGTCCTTTTTTGTAACGCCGTTTAAATAATTAACGGAACATTGTACAGGTGGCACCAGTTTGTATTAGGGTGTGTTACGTGTACTGTGGCTAATTAACGTTAATTTTTCAATTTAGGAAAAGTTTTGCAATTAGGGAAATTTTTTTATCTTCGTCTTTCTTGAGTTCAGATTTGTAGAAGAAACAGCTAATACTTGTCATTTCATCATTGGATTGCAGTTGCACTTTTCATTTCAATTTTCTAGTTAATCATGATCAACGAGGTAAGTGGGTTCAGGGTTTTCTACCAATATTTTTTGGAGTTCTTACCATCCTCAAAGCAGTCATCTCTCTGCAATTACAAATCGGGGTTAATTCGTTTCTCGTTGAACCACCAATAATGCACGAAGTGATACAACACGGTTGCCTCCACTTACCTCGTTGATGATGATTAACTAGAAAATTGAAATAAAGAGTGTAACTGCAATCCAATGATGAAATGACAAGTATTAGCTGCTTTCTCTGCAAATCTGAATTCAAGAAAGACGAAGATAAAGAAATTTTCCTAATTGCAAAATTTCTCCTAAATTGAAAAATTAACGTTAATTAGTCACCTGTACAGTACATGTAACACACCCTAATACAAATCGTGCCACCTGTACAATGTTCTGTTAATGATTTAAACGGCGTTACAGAAAATGACCAAATAAAATACGAATTGCGAAAATGAGAACCATTCTAAACATTCGGTAAAAATGAGGATCATTTTAAACATTCTGTCCATTCGCAACAAACACTACGAAAATGAGGACAAAAAGGTATTTAAGCTCATATTATAATATATTTTTAAGCACACAATTAAACAAAAAATGTAAATTACAGGAGTTATCTTCGAGATTTTTGTTAAATTATGTCTTTTTAATAACTTTTTTTATGGTAACAGATTGCAATGTTTTTCAAATAACAAAAGGGATAGTTTAATGTATAAAGAGTATTGATTAAATATTTTCAAACAATTAAGAGAAATAGGTGTAAAGATTAAAAAATAAAAAATAAAATAGCTTAGAGAATTTTAAGAATATTTAGTATAACTCTACAAAAACTGGGGTTGAACTTAATCTTGACTGTGCATCAATAAGTAAATGAAGCTTCAGACTGTCTATTTTCTTGTTTTTTATGTGTGTTCAACTGATCAATATTACCATTCATTGAAATGCGATCGAATCAGAGATTCTAAAAAGAGCGTTGCAATAATACCCTGATACCATCACTATTGGGCTCCAATTTCCCACTGTTTTCTTATACATACTACTTCACATTCATTTCTCCCTGCTTTTCAAAATACCTTTTTTCATGTGTTTTGAAAAGTCTATTTCAGTATGTCTAAGAGATGGTGCATGAAAATTGTTGGGTGATGAGAGCCACTTGGCTACTCCACCCCTTCTTTCTTAATGCACCGACGAGAGTGTAGGAAAAAAAAAAACTTAATTAATAATTTAGTCTGAATATTAGTCATATAATTCATTTTATTTTTATATTTTTTTTATTCAATTGAGTCTTAATGTATTTTGAATATAGTTATTTGGTTTTTTTTCGTTAAATTTATCTTAATGGTGTTTAAAAATATCATGTATCAAAATATGAGTCATATTTTATTTTAGAACACTCCGTTTTGTCAAGTGCATTTTATAGATTTTGATATATAACACATTCTAAAATATTTGACACATGACATTTTTTAAATTTTAACACCATTTAAATTTTGACATAGATACTTTCAAACTATGAAAAATCAATTTGATTCTATTTATAAAACATTAGATAAAAAAAAATGTAAGTATCAAAGTAAATTAAAAGAACTAAATTAAGCTTATAAAAAGAAAGACTTAATTAGATTTTTAATTTATTTTAGTTCCTATATTTTATTTTCTACTCAAGTGAGTTTTTACTTTCTAAAAGAATACTCAATTAAATTTATATTTTTCTAAAAATCATTCAATACAATAAGATCATTTTACCATCATGTGAAAATATCATACGTCAAAATTTGAACGTGTTAAACTTTTACTAAAAAAATATATGCCAATAAGTTCACTCTGAAATCTAATTTCAGTTTGTATAATACAAAATTACAATTTAGATAGCACCGGACAGAATGATAAACAACATTAAAAATTTTAAATTGTAATATAATACCTAAATTTTTAAAATATTCCAGATCAATCTGGAGTCTGGAAACTCAGAACTCAGGTGTAGTACAGAAAGGAAGTATAAGGTGCACAGAGAAATAGCATCACCAGAAAATGTACTACATTAGACTAATAATTTATTACATTATCTTAACAATATAAATATTATATAGAGTGTTATCTCAATCATATAAAATTTATGGAAGTATATGGATGTGATATAAAATAATTTAAAATTCAAAATGCAAAATTGTAACTTTTACATTGAAATCAATTTTACAAAGAAAGTTTAAAAAACAATTTAACATATAATTAAATACACATGCATGTACAGGGAATCCGTTATTTAGAAGGGAAGTTCATTGATATTCGCAATTCACAGTTTCTGTTAATTGTTTATACAATTCTGATTTACTCATTATATGAATGATGCTTTTGATTGCAATGATTGTTTATGTCTTTCATGATAATTAATTTGTACTAACCTTATCTGTTATTGACTTTTGTAACCCTGTTATTCAGACAGTGAAAACAAATTATTTTTTAAATTAAAGGAAAAAAACATTCTGAAGCTTAACTTACAAAGATTATTTCTCCTACTTTTTTTATTTTTTATTTTAACGGGTCTCGTAGATCTAATTATGAACATTGCACTAAACTTGATGAATGGGCATGCCCAAACCATGATTACTATGCATTGATCCTTTCACTTACCAGTTTTAATTTAAAATAAGTGAAATAATTTGAATGGTTATTTTTCCAAAAAAAACAAACAAACAAAATCGCAATACAACCATATTTGAAGAAGTTTAGGAGAGAAGTTGATAAATGTGACAAAAATGAAAAGTGGGTTCTTATAAGAGAAAAATGAGGTGGAAAATGAGTTTATATATAAAGTGTTTTTCTTATTTAAATGATTGAATGGATGAAGATAAGTAATTGTGGGATTTGGTGGAGTAGAGGAGAAAGGGAAAGAGCATGCATGTGCACATCACATTCCAACATCATAATGAAATGGACAAAAAAAAAAGAAAAGAAAAAAGGAAAGTAGAAGAAAGGGATAATATGAAGAGTGTAGTAGTGACATAATTTTGTTCTAAATAATGTTTTGGAATCATTACCAAATACTTCTATCAAACCTGTCCCCACTTGCCCACACATCTACCACAACTCTCCAAATCGTTGTGTTGAATGACTTAAGGAGTTTTCATTCCCTCATTAATTCATTTTCTTGAATTGATGTATATTAAATAAAATATGAATGTATAAATTTCCGAATTTAAATTTAAAATATTTATTTAAATAAAATATTAATAAACCAAACTAATAGATAAAGTTCTAATTTGACATTTCCAAATTCACTCAATCATTTATTATCATAGGTTACACATAAAAGCTGAGAATGCTATAATAAAGGAGAACAATAAAATATATTTTACTATAATAAATGAGTTTTTATAATATTTACGATGATAAGAATTTGGAGGGTCTGAAAGTAAAAGATAAAATGAATCCTAAGATAAGAAAGAGGCAGATCACATTTTTTGGTGTTCCTATCTGATCAATTTTGGTGCTTCTTTAGTTAAAACATTTTGACGCTTATTATGAGACCGATAATGAAATTTTAAGACGAACCATCGTTCTCTTAAGCTCTTCATTGAGGATTAATAATCATTCTCCCTTAAACCTTAACTGGGAGACTTATATTCCTACCACACCCAAATAGTTTTACATCCACCCAATAGTTTCACATCGCATAGAAGTAGAGACTTAAAATAATTTAAATTTTATTTTTTCTTACATCATCTCGCTTTTTAAAAACAAAATCACGATAAAACATAGACTTCAAAACAAACAATACTTTCAATATAGTTGATTCACCTAAACAACGGTACTTTATGAATTAAGAGACATGAGATTGGATAAAATATGAGTTTCTATGTAATACATCTACCGGTTTAAGCTGTTTTTCATGACGTCAAATTTGGGTGAAATTAAAAGACATTTAGTATACTAAATTTAATATTAATTATTAGACTGGTCGTTTATTATATATAAGAAGTTATTATTAATAATTAAAATATAGTTAGTTTTTTATTTAATATTGTAGATTAATGAAACCCGACATAAATTGTAGTTTAGAAGTTGGATTGTTAAAGGGAAAATTTCACCTATGGACTGAAAGGAATATAGCGGTTCCAAATTCGCAGCCAATAAAATTTCCAAAAAAATTCTGGTATGTACATTAATTTCAATTTCTGAACAAGGTAAACTAAAAGAAGAAAATAGTTTAAATTGCTTAAAATTGTTTATATTGTTGGAAACTGACATTTGACTCATTTTTTTCTTTCATTTTTTTTACAAATAGATGCTAAACTCAAAAGGTGTTGAAAATGTGAAAAGTAATTGGCTCTATTCTTGAAAAAAGAAAAAGTTACAGTGCGAAACGATTGTGAATAACAATGTATGCTTGCTAATTCACGGGTTAAAAACCAGAAGTCTAGAAACATCTTCAAACAATGTTTTCTTTGAAAGACTTTCCATTCATAAAAGTATTATTTTCATATAAATCTTATAAAGGCGAGTTTCTTAAAATTAAAGAAAACTATCCATATAAATATTTATTTTTTCAGTTTCAATAAACTATTATGATATTTAAATAAAGACTAAATACATGAAAGTCTTTTTATGCATGCATGTAAGTAAGTGGGATTGAGGTTAAAGAAATGAAAAATGTTTTTTGACTATTATATTTTGACAATTTTCTCTTACAATCTTAGGTGTTATTTTTTAAGTGATTTTTATTTTTTTATTTTCTCATTTTCAATATTCTAAAACTATTATAAAAACGATACCTCATATTATAAAAAAAGGTTGTCAAAATTTAATAGTCAAAATATTATTGTTCGGAAGAAATTATTTACATACAGATAGAGATGTATGTAGAGAGGGATTTAAGTATCCATAAAGTTTTGTTAAATAAATAAAAAAATTGATGGGCATGTGTGACAAGCAGGTCCAACAAGGTATGTTTGAGGTATGAGCTGTTGTGCACAAAAAACATAAAAAGGTTGATGAGAGGGCCCACTCTGCTTTTGATCCAATTCCTCTAATATACACTTTCATTATTCATTTCCATGTAATACAAATGTAACATCAAAGACAAGAATCCCTAAAACCATTCAATATCTAAAAAATAAATTACATGCACATGTGTCTGGATTATCAACCAAGTTATGCCTCCCTTTCCTAATAGGCTTTTAACTTTCCTAAATACCTTATTATTTTCATTAAAATTAAAAACAGTTTAAATCTTTTTTAAAGACGGAGTATATGATAAAGCTAAAAGATACAAATAATTTTTCTCATGCAATAATTAATTTTAATAATATTATCTCATTAAATTGATATCGAAACAGTTGGATTGAATATTTGTAGTAGGGTTTTATTTATTTTGAATTTCTGTTATAATTTTTTTTTCTCACACGGTGATATAGAAATACTAAAACAACAAACATTATATCATTACAAAATAAGGTCACCTAATTCTCCAAAGAAGAAAACTTTAGTCATTAACAATACAATTTTAATGTGTTTAAAGTTGTAGATGATGATTCCAACTTTGTTAATGCTTAACTTTAGAGTAAAAAATTCAAAAGTGTTGAATAACTGAAAAAATATATAAAATGCGAATATATATATATATATATATATATATATATATATATATATATATATATTGTGAAGAAAGATAACTCAGTATAACATCAATAAAATATAAAGTTAACTCATCCATAAAAGATTGACATAATTTTTTATTCAAAACATTAAAAAAAGTAATTTTTCATTTTTGTTTAGTGTTATCTTTCTCAACTTAATTTAGACTCAAAATTGTATTCTCAAAAGATTTATTATAACACAGCTATGTAATCAATCAAATTTACTTTTGCTGATTTTCTCCTCCAAATACGATATAAGTGTAGTGTTTATTTTTTTTTTCAAGAAATATCCATTTATTTTGAATAAGAATACTTTATAAGAATTATTTGTAATTATACTTAAAATTTGAAACACAACAATCACTTTATAAGAAAAGAAAAAGGCTAATCATTAATCTTCTGAAACAATTATCGTCGTTAACTTTATTTTATTTCTAATCACACTTAAAAAGGAAATTGTACTTATTAAATTACCTCTCACTGATTGATGAAAAATTTCCATTATATTGAAACTTTTCTATAATGAGAATGCTCTCTTTCCGTTTAGAAGTGATGTGATCGATATCAACCAAGCCGTGCTAATTAAAGTTAAATACAATATTTAAAAAAATGATTTCAGTAAGTAGGTTGAACGTTTCCTATTCTAGTATATATGATTCATTTACAGCTATATATGCAAATTATAATAACTGTTTTTACAAAATATATTTAGAACAGCTTTTAATTTTTTGAAACATATTATTTCATATGTATAAATAAAATCGAATCTAAATTAAGGTTAGGTAGGGGTGGCGGAGTGGTTAAAAGGAACCAAAACAGGTTAAGCATTTTTTAAATAAAAATAAAATGTTATATACGATTATAAACATAAATTTAGAAACTAAAAGATTAAGCATTTCATTACATAATTTTATTTCATGAATCAATTGGATTATTTTCTTATGTTTTTTTTTTTAAATAAAAGAAAGAAGTGCATATAGATATAAGTGTCCTATTTTATTGTTGAGGTGATAATGAAGTGGGGTATGTTGAATTATGATTGGTTGTTATTAAATTAATCTAATGCCATTTTATTTGATTCGATTACAGGTAGATTTTAATTGACAGAACAGAACTGAAACTAGCTTTTGATTAATGGGAGAATCACGGGCAGAGGAATCACTTTAATTGGAGAGAAACACCTTTTGTGGAACAGTAACAGTAACAGTAACAGTGTAACTGGGAACCAGACTTTGATAACGACCACAGAACACTTATCTCTATTTCCATGTGCCTGTCACTATCCCAACGGTAACCAAACGGCCATTTCTTCTTATCCCTCCGATCTCTTTTTAAATCATGTGGCTCTCATTTCCCTACCGTTAACCGCAATTCACCAAAACACTTCGACTTCAACCACACTTCAAAACCAGCAACAACCTTGTTACATCATGATTATGTTTTATATACACGTATTTTGTTAATAATAAATTAACGTAATCATTCTCGATAACATCTAAACTATTATACTGTCGTAACAATGTGATTAAATGGTTAGTGTAATGTAGTACGAAGTTTGAGTTTTACATATTTACACGTTAAAACATTAAAAAGACAAAAATGTTAAGAGTCTGCGGCGGATAAAGAAGACAACTTTGTATTGTACTGCTCACATCCTTCTACACTTTCTTTCCCCTTTAAATAATCATGCACATAACCATGTTAAGACCTTAACCACGTATTATTAGTTTCTTAATCCTAGAAGTACTATAATCAAAACCAAAACATAACAGGGTTTGCTAAAAACAAAAAAACAGCCACACTTGAACCTTTGAATTACTTTATAATAATATAATATAAGATAAAGAGTAGATTTTTGAGTTTCCTTGCAGTATATAAAGGAGTGCTGGAACCCTAGGTAGGTTATTAAAATTTGGAACAGAGAGAGAGAGAGATTAAGCAGAGAAAGGAAAGGGTGTGAGAGTTGTTGCAGAGTGAAAATGGAGAGTAAAGAGGAAGATGTTAAGGTTGGAGCGAACAAGTTCTCAGAGAGGCAGCCATTGGGTACAGCAGCACAGGGTGACAAGGACTACAAGGAGCCACCACCGGCTCCATTGTTTGAGCCTGGTGAGCTCAAATCATGGTCCTTCTACAGAGCTGGGATTGCTGAGTTTGTCGCCACCTTCTTGTTCCTCTACATAACCATCTTAACTGTCATGGGTGTCAACAGGTCCTCTTCCAAGTGTTCCTCTGTTGGCATTCAAGGCATTGCTTGGTCCTTCGGTGGCATGATCTTTGCCCTTGTCTACTGCACTGCTGGAATTTCAGGTACATCATCTTCCCAGACTTTTGGATCTACTTCAATTCCAAAGTTTAAGGCATGATACGAGGTTGTTTTTCATTACTTCGACAGTATTATTAGACAAATGTAATGGAACTAAGCCAGATCTGCATTTGTTGTGGTTGCAGGGGGACACATCAACCCAGCCGTGACCTTTGGTCTGTTTTTGGCGAGGAAGTTGTCCCTAACAAGGGCACTGTTCTACATTATCATGCAGTGTCTCGGAGCCATATGTGGGGCTGGTGTGGTGAAGGGATTTGAGGGTAATGGTAGGTATGAGTTGTTCAAAGGTGGAGCAAATTTTGTGAACTCTGGATACACCAAGGGTGATGGACTTGGAGCTGAGATTATTGGCACTTTTGTTCTTGTCTACACCGTTTTCTCTGCAACTGATGCAAAGAGAAACGCCAGAGACTCTCACGTTCCTGTATGTCTGCTCTTTCTCTTTCTACACTGCATGCATTCAATTAACTTATGCTATGAATGTGGTTAATTTATGGTATGACATAATTGCAGATTTTGGCTCCACTTCCCATTGGATTTGCTGTGTTCTTGGTCCACTTGGCCACCATTCCCATCACAGGAACTGGCATTAACCCTGCTAGGAGTCTGGGAGCAGCCATTATCTACAACAGGGACCATGCATGGGATGACCAAGTATATGTTCTTCCTTTCTTACATAATTTTTTCCAAGACTTGAAATTTTGTTCTGTTCTGATTAGTGATATAATTTCTGGTTGTGTGGTTTTGCAGTGGATTTTCTGGGTTGGACCTTTCATTGGAGCTGCTCTTGCTGCTTTGTATCACCAGATAGTTATCCGAGCCATTCCTTTCAAGGCAAGGGCTTAGGATCTTCATTCTTCATTCTTCCACGTGCTTGCTTCATTTAATTGTTGTTTATGCATCTGCTGTCTGCTTAATTTCCAAATTCATCATGTGAATCTTTTTGTGTTAATGGATCCTTTATGGATGTAAATTATGACCTGGTTGTTACTTCCTTCATATTGTATTTCTCACACTCTCAAACCATCTCTTTTATCTATATTCTTTTATTTTAATGGATTGTTCCTTTATTATCATACTGTCTCAATAGATAAAATAAATATATATAAAGAAAATTCATCTTATTTTTCTCCTATCAGAGAGAGTTTCTCCAAAACGTAATTTATGTACGAAACAAAAGAAGTGCTTATTAAATGTTAGAGGACTTTAAGAATATGTGTTGAAGACTCAGATCTGCACAATGCTATGCAGAAAAGTTATGAATGATATATATTGAAGACAGTTAACCATGATGATGCTTAAAAGTTATGACAAGAAATTTGTAGAAGTTGTTATTAAGGAATTAAATGAACTTCAATCAAAGTTCTTCATTTGCTTTTAGCACCTTTCATTTCAACACTTTAATTCTAACCTTTATCCTTTCAAGAAATGATTTTTCATTTCCATTCAAGCTTTTTTACTTTTGAATCACTTTAACTTTCCAGCATCACTTACATTTGTGTGCCCATTTGCACATCCAATATGTTTCTTCAACGAATTTCGTATACTTTACATGCATTTTAGTTGCTTTTATTTTAACTTGATATCATTTACTTGTTTTCAATTTTCAGTTCTAAAGAAAGTAAAAGTTTCTTCCCTCACATCTAGACCGTGGAAGTATATTTGTTAGTGTAATCGTGGAAATTCATGTTAGGTTAACAACATAAATGACAATTACTCTAGAAGTAATAAATAGTTATGCTTGAATTACATTTGATCATTAGAAATAATTATTCTTAAGAATTTAGTCGGGGTCGATTTCCTAATGTTATCCATAATTAAATCGATTCAATTTGAGGTTTTTGGTCCAGAGTCAGCAAACACTCGTTTTTTAATCTAATTGGAGTGTTTTCAAGGTCAAGCATTGATGAAGACAATTATGTAAAGATTGTTAATTTTGTGAACAAATTTCACTAAAACACTTAACGATTTTGATCTCTTGCTTACTTGGATTTCAATGAAAACCTCATAACAAGTTTGGTTTTTCAAAAAAGATGAGAGTGGATACACATTAAAGATGGTAAAAACCAAAGTGGTAGATTTGGTGAGAGGAGAAGTTGTAATAAAATAACAACACTAAAGTAAATTGGAAAAACTAAATTACCAAAGTACCGTGACCCAAATTATAACAATCAATACTAGATTAATCATTTTTCTGTTTGAGACGTTTTTTAGAATGTATGTATTGTTTCTAGACTTGTCAGACTTGCAAAATATAAAACATGCTTATATATATTTTTAGTCTTGTGGATACTTACGATATTTGAACTTAAAATTTGAACTAGTTACATGCTGAATCTGTAACTACCCTTAAATTATCCTTAACAGTTTCGAAGTCGGTATGGTTTGATGAGTTGATATTTAATAAGTTTCTAGAGCAATCATTACTTTGTCTTTCTCCTCAATTTACAATCTTTTCTCGATAGACTTTTTATAATAAGAGGTAAATAACATGCTTTTAACCAGCTATAGGCTCTTCTAATGAATGAGTTACAGACTCATCTTATAATGCCTTAGGGAATAGGATTTTCAAGCGATATAAGAATTCACCATCAATAACTTTCAGTTTTATCATGATTTTTAATGTTTTAAGTAACTTATTTCTACTTTTCAATGCCCTCAACAATAATAAAATTTTAATAAAACTTATAGAAATCAAATGTTAGGATAATTAAAAACAATGTTTTTTTAAATAAAAATAAAAATAAAAATAAAATTCTTTATTTTTTTATTTTGAAAATAATACAATAGTGTATTGATGAAATAATTTAAAAAAGTAATTTGTTTATTTGGTCAATATAAAATTCCATAAAATAAAATGAGTTGTCTAGATGAAAAAATTTAAAAATGTTAAGATATTTCAATAATTAAAACAATAAAATATAAAATTCACAAAAAAAATAAAATTTTACAAGTTATCAATCCCTCTTTATACACGTTATATATATATATATATTAAATATTATTTAAATATTTAAATTTGAACTAATATTTTTTGTAAATTTAAATTTAAAATACTTATTTTAAAATAAAAATTCTCTCTTAAAAGAAAAACACAATTAATTTATCTAAAAAAATGTGAAATATTTTAATTACTTTATCAAATAAAATATTTAAGAAAAACAATTATAAGTAATTTAAATATCATACAATCATTTAGGTAAAAGTTAAGTTAATAGTGACACCTTCGTTTTAGTCATATAAATTTTATTTTAAATAATACATTTTAAAATAAATAAACTAAATGTATACATCAACGCCAAATAGTTAGAATGATCCACACTACCAACTATTGTTTTGGTTTGTTTAAAAATTAATCGAACCAAAGCTTGATTTTTATTAAGAGATGTAAATCCTGATACTGAAACAACGTATATGTGTCGCCGAAAATTAGAAATAACATTAATCACATTAAATTGTCATTAAAAAATCTCAGCAAAATATTTAGTTACATTAAATATTATTTTTATTAAAAAATGTATCCTTTATTTTAAAAAATATTATATCATCACATTTTTTTACATAACGCAGAGAAAGTTAAGGATTGCAGGTGTGATTTGCAAAAATATGAAGAGTTAATTGTAATTACTTTTAAGTTTTTGAGTATGTGTAAGTTTTATACAGAAATCGGAACTCAACGTGATTTGCGTTTTTGACTTGTTTGGTGTGCGAAAGTAAAAATGTGGTTTCTCGGTTGGAAAGGGGCGTCGGGGTTCTCAGCCACTTCCACAGCCGAACAAGTCACTCAAGGGATTGATGGAACCGCTCTCACCGCCATTGTCACAGGTTTTTCTTCCCTTTTTCCTTTTTATTTTTCTTTACATAAAAATATTCTGTTCTGTGTTTCTGGGTGCTGAGAAAATTGTGTGTTTGTATAATTGGATTTTCCACTTGAAGCAAGTCAACATTTTTAACGTTGTCTGATCGAGAACGCCTTGGTCCACTTTAAACCCTTTTGTGGATGAGACGAATTGAAAGTTGTCAGTGTTATTTTCCTTATGTTGTGTTGTAGTTTAATGATGCATCACTTATGGCTTGTTTCAATGGTAGCATTTTATCTTAGCTTTGTATAAAAATAGCCCCATCGAAGCCACGACACTTTTGATCTCTTAATAAAATACTATGTTACATTATCTGGTATACCATATACTACTACATACAACACAAGATTGTTTAACTTTCTTTGGTTCTGATGGTATCTAGTTTTTCTGAATTGTTGAACACATGAGATCATATATATAAACCATTAAATTAATTTAGTTTAATTTATTTCTCTGGTTTTAAGTATCATGAATGATTCAGTACTTATGTAGTTCATTTTCAGGAGCATCAAGTGGTCTTGGCCTGGAGACCGCCCGTGTTCTTGCATCCCGCGGTGTCCATGTTGTCATGGCAGTAAGGAATGTGGACAGTGGTAATAATGTCAAAGAAACTGTTCTTGAGGAAACTCCCTCGGCTAAAATCGATGTTATGGAGTTAGATCTAAGCTCTTTGGCATCGGTGAGGAAATTTGCAGCAGATTTTAAGTCATCTGGTCTTTCACTCAATATTCTAATGTAAGAGATCTTAACTCTAGTTGTTTTGAGATAACTTGGGTAATGTTTTGTTTGTTTGGCTCCAAGTGGTTGAGTGTGAATGATTGATGACTTTTTGTTATGCTCATATCTATCTGGAAAGATGTTTTTGCCAACTTTTATACTTTCTTGTTTGACAGTGTTTGAGAAACTATACCTGTAAAATTACTTCCTTGTTTTTGTGTGTTGATTGCACACTTAAAGTTGAAACAAATTATAATCTTTTACTGATTTAAAAGTTGAAAAAAATAATATTCTTTCTTTCCCTTAAAGTAACAATGCAGGGGTGATGGCAACTCCATTCATGCTTTCCCAAGACAATATTGAATTGCAGTTTGCGACCAATCATTTAGGTATGTGGGATTTCTCTAACTTCGTTTCTGATAAATTTCTTGGTGTTGTCGTATAATTTTAAAAAATATTTTGAAGATTAATATTTAATACTATTTTGTAGGTCATTTTCTCTTGACAAACCTTTTATTAGAAACAATGAAAAAAACAGTACGAGAATGCAAACAGGAAGGAAGGATAGTTATTCTATCATCAGAGGCACACAGATTTGCATACCGTGAAGGAATTTTGTTTGATATGATCAATGATGAATCAGGGTAACAGTCTGATTGGAATAATAAAATCAATGGCAAACCTTTTCCCCGTTTGCTACAAAGCTTTTGCTATAAAACAAATCATAATAAATGTATATACTATTCATATCCATTGTTGAGTTCCAAAAATTGCATAATTTCCACCTCTATCTGTTTTTTATCAGGTACAACAGTTATTTTGCTTATGGACAATCAAAACTTGCTAACATTCTGCATGCAAAGGAGCTTGCAAGGCGCTTGAAGGTATTATATTCATTAAAAATCACCTCCAAGTTATGGAATTTCATTGTTTCCACTTTATTTACTGCAATATTTAGTGTTCTATGTTTGTAAATAGTCTGCTTCAGTAATGGATTTTTCAATCCTTTTGGTCTTTTGACTAACGGTTGGTTTTAGTTTGATGTAACCCTAGCATGTTTCCTTTGTTCAGGAAGAAGGAGTGGAAATAACTGTCAACTCCCTTCATCCTGGATCAATTGTTACAAATATTCTGCGATACCATGGTTATGTTAATGGTTAGTATCTATATGTCATTCAATTAATGTGTTTATTATAGTATCCTTGATTTTGGAAATAGGTCTCATGACCGGTTTCCCAAATATTAGACATAGTTATATGACTGATCTAAATAATCCATATCAATATGCTTACAATTCTATATATATA
>Ga0214545_1003257_pt1 | contig 31098 bp, 14 predicted proteins | sample CNSS4metaG_FD_160064 | JGI IMG/M metagenome (GOLD analysis project Ga0214545, IMG submission 160064) | Root nodule microbial communities from cowpea collected in UCLA plant growth center, Los Angeles, California, USA - CNSS4 | ecosystem: Host-associated > Plants > Roots > Nodule | place: USA...
AAATAATAAAATAAAAAAAGGAAATAAAAAAAAAAAAAAAAAAAAAAAATAAAAAAAAAAAAAAAAAAAAAAAAAATAAAAAAGAAAAAAAAAAAAAAAAAAAAACTGCATCTTTTTAAAAAGAATGATTTTTTTTTACTTACTAAATGCAAAAAGTATGGTATCCTTATTTGATTTTTAGTTAATCCTTTTACCAAAAAACATTTTCACATGAGATACGTCAATCTAATTTTCTCGAGTCAAAATAAAGTTTGTCGTAAAAATAACACATTATGTTTTCAACTTATTAAAATTTATTTAAATATTTTTACCAATCAAACAATTTTTTTTATTTGGGTAATTTTAATTTCCACGAAACATGATTCTTTGTATATATACACATAAAAAAAAAAAGTTCCCAGCCACCAAAATTTGTTAGTATTAAGGTAGAACACTTTTATATGAATTGATCCATCTAATTAGAGTTACATAAGAGAGTGAAAATCATTTCACCTTAAATGAACAATATATTTAAAAATGTAAGAGAATGTATAAGGAAGAAAGAAAGTTGGAACCACTTGGGTTTGTACCAGGAAAACATATCCCTTTGATGATACATGTTTGAAGGGACCATACAATAAGCAAGTCCTATGAATTATACTATTCACCGCAAACAAACAAACCAAAGAAAAGATTGATGTAATTCATTTTATATTCAAAAATTCACATACTTCATATTCAAATTTGTGAGACAACACTTTTATTTGAAGTCACACATAAAATATATAAATTTTTCTTATATAATTTAAATTAAATACGTTAAAATGCAAGTCCAGATTTTTTACTAGTTTTTTTGTACTGTAATGATTGAATATTAGAAATACATTGTATTAGTACTTTAAATATCTTCTTAATATATTTTAAAATATCAAAATTAATGATAATTAATGTATTATGGAAGCACTATAAAAAATAACACAAACAAAAACTAAAATCCAAATTTTTAAAACAAATTTAAAACTCACATTTAAGTTATTATAAACAACTCAAACATAAATTTAAAACGTTATTTAACATGTAAAAGAAAATTAAAATAATTAAATTACAAAATTTATATCTATTTACTTTTAAATTTTAGAAATTATATTATATTAAAAATAAATTTCAATTGCACCGATATTTATACATAATAAAAACATATTTAATCTAAATTTAAAATGTCCATCGGTATATATTTCTCCATATGTACAAATTTTTCTATGATGTTAAATTCTCATAGATGGGGTTTGAAATAAAAACGTTTACGATATTTAGGAAATATAACTAATAATCAATGTATACTGTAATAATAACCAAAAACATAAATTAATTAATTAGTGACTTCCTTTAAATCTTTGAAGAGAATATTATTAATAATTAATAAAATTACTTGGTCCTGAATTAAGGACGTTAGTGGTCTTATCCTTGACTTGTCCTTTTTTTTTTGGTCTATATTCATAATAATGATAAAGTCATCCATTGTCCTAATTTGTATTCTTCCACTAAAATAATATTTATATTCTAAGGAACACTGTTACCCCATGTGTTGCTTACAAATAAATAAATCAATGGTAGAAAAAAAAATATTTTTACAAATATTATTTTCTTCATTCTGGGCAAGTACGAAAATACTTTTTCCATCATTTTGGAAAACGACACCAAGTGAAGCACAAAAAAACTATTCCAGTGTGAACTGCATATACTAATATCACACATTCAATCAAAAACTAGATAATGGGTTCATTTAACCTAATCTTTCTAATAATTTGGATAATTTATATATTAATTTCTCAATCAACCAAACTTACGCAACATATTCTATATTCTCTGGGATAATCTTACTTTAATTTTTCCTCTCAATTTTCATTTATTAATTTCAAGTTTCCAAATGTTTCTAATAATTTCTTAATTCGTACTTTTATTTACACTCTAATATGTCTTTTCATTCATTTTTTCAATTTTCCCCTCTAATATATCTTTCCATTCATTTTTTCAATTTTCCCTTTTAGTAACTAAATTTTATCTTTCTATTTTATTATTTAAGTGAGTTGACTTTCTAACGTCTAATATTTTAAAAGGTTAATAGAAGATGATGAAATTTATCTTAATGGTTAACAATATTTTCATCCATTATTTTTTATTTATTTTTAATCTATTATTTTAATCACTTTTAGATTATCACCTATATTATTATAAAAAATTAAAATAGATAATTAAAAGAGGATCAGAGTAGTCGTCGATTAAAAATAAATAAAAAAACGTGAGTAAAAAAAAGTTCAAGATATCATATTATCCTATACGAACTAATTTTTTTTTTCACTGGACCATAGTCTTGAATGTCAAAATCATTCCAACATGGGCCAAAACCCGAATCTCAATAGTCATTGTCTTCTTAAACATTGTAATTGTTATTTCTGCACCTCCATAAATTTTAAAATGATATTTTATCCTCTGTAAAAGTGACTTTCAGACATCTTCAAAAACAGTTTTTCAAAATTTTCAGAATAGATTTTTCACAACAGAAATTTCGAAATAATATTTTCAAAATAAATCATCTGAAATGCATAAAATGCATTCTAGAACAAGCTTTTCGGAAACAAATTTTTGAAGCAAACATGTATAAAGAGATATAATATATATCAAACGAGTTTTCGAAACAAGATTTCAAGAACACATGTAATGTGTTCCAGAACAGTTTTTTTTTTTTATATTTTTTTTGGAATGAGATGTCTCTTCTTTTTCTTCCTTTGCAAAGGGTTGACAGTGAGGAAGGGTATTTTAATCTTTATCTCTTAATGAGGTGAAGTTAGTAACCATAGAGGTGCAAAAAGAAAATGTCTAATACTATGGTGTTCAGCCCAAGAGGCCTACAGTGTTCAGCCCAATATAACTGTTTACATCAATTCATATTACTTGTGTTCGTAACCATTGGAATTTTAATAATAACACAAGAAAAATAGTGTAATAGCATATCCCTTTTATATTTATCTAAATAAATAGCCAAAATCACCCTTAATATTCAGAAATCAGTTAGAATGCAAACCGATTTCTCGATATGTTATTTTTTAAATATCGGGACATTTTTTTTTTTGAAACTTTTTTATTTAAAAATGTATTTTATTTTAGTTTTAATAGTCTTTTTCTCATTATGTAAATATTTTAAAATAAAACAATATATTTGAAATACTTTTTTTAAATTATTTTAATTTCTTTAGAAAACAGTTAAAAAGTTGTTAATTTTGAAATTTAGTTATATAGATTTAATATCTTTTTTAACTTACATAATAACTTAAGAAAGTAACATTTTCGAACCTATTGAAAAATATTAGAGCTAGATTTCATAACATTTTAAAATTAAGTAGAAATGGAAAAATGAAGTAGAAAGAAAAAGAGAAAGAGAAATGTGACCTAAAAATGAGTTGTTAAAGAGACATAAATGAAATGGGTCCAACATCCACGTGAGTTCTTCCATACTAAAGTGCCATTAATTTCATTTCAGTTTCTGTATAAGCAAACTCTTTTATCTGCTTAATTGAACACCATTTAAGCACTTTATTATTGTTAAATGAAGCAACTAAACTCAATATTTTCTTCTTCTTCTTGCTATTGAGAAAACCTAAACTTTAAATGAAAATATTTTTTTTTATTTTTTTGTTGTTCCTATAATTTTGAAATGTATAATTGTAACCCTTGAAATTTTTTAAATAACAATGTTTAAAGAAAAAAAAAAGAGTTGTTTAAATAACGTTTCAGAAATTGAAATATTGTGCGTTTGAAAAATTAAATTGATATAAAAAATATTGCACCGATAAAGTGACACGAGATATTTTAATAAATAATTTCAAGTTTGAAGATCAGATACTTAAAAGAAAAACTTTATCATAAATGATAATTTTTTCTTGTTTAAACATAATTTTGTTTCATAGAAAAATAGTCATCACATTATATTATAGATTTACATTATGACAAAGTGTCTAGTTAACAATTCATTTTAGTAACAAAAAATTGTTAGTCAATATAGTGACCAATTTAGATACCAATTTACAAAATAAAAAATTATTAGTTATCAAAATAGTTACTATTATGAATGAAAAATTATAATTGGTCGTTAAATTAGTCACTAATTAATTAAGTATTAATTTGAAAACCAATTCCTCTATAGGAAAAACCTTGGTAGATAATGTTTAGTGACTAATTTTCTTTGGTAGTTAAAATCTTGGTAGCTAAAATTTAGAAACCAATTTAGAGACCAATTTTAATTTTTTATTTATAATAGTGACTAATTTAGTAACCAATAATTTTTTATTTGAAAATTTGATATCTAAATTGATCACTATAATAATTAACAATTTTTTATTACTTAAATTGGTTGTTAATGAGATATTTTTCTGTAATGTTAACTTCTCATCTTGAAAGATATTATGTGAAAAAGGCATATTGATATTTTTGTTTTTCTGTGGGACATCAAAAGATCTAAAGTAAAACTTAAAATTTATGTCAATCTCTACTCGAGTTCCATGTAAACTTTTAAATTTATGTTAGATGTTAGAATGTCTAATGTAAATTTCTTTATAACCTCCATCCACAACTTCTTCTTTATCTTTTTGCAATTTAAGCATTTTCTTTTCTTTTCTTAGGATGTTGTTTATTGAGGTTAATAATATAAATTTCCATCTTGTTTTTAAAATTATACCGTGATTATTTTTGAAGGTTAGTAGACTAAACCTATATTGAGATTAGTGACTCTATGAGTCGTCCATAAAGGGAATCGAAACGTAAACGCAAATTGCACCAGTAATACCAAATCGATACTACACAAAATGTCTTTACTAACTCATTAAAATGTCCAAAAAAACTTCAAAATTGGCGAGATAAAAGCAAGAAAGATACAATAAATGAAAAGAGAGATCCCGAAATTTGATGTGTGTTCTAGATTGTAATGCAACATTTTTGAAGATTGGTACTACAACGTCGTTGAAGACTCATAACACTATTTCCGAACACTAAAACATTGGCGACATAAATAAATTAATGACAAGGTTGTTTAAGTCCAACTTAAATCGACTTGAAGTTTAAGTTCAACGTAAATTTTTACATTGTCCACATTCACGTCAAAGTGCTACTTAACTTAAAAAATAAAAATTATACGATGTAAAAAATCTCTTTTGTTATAGTATAAATAAATAAAAATGTGAATGAATGTGAACAAATGTTGTGTTGAAGGGTTAGATGATAGGGTATCAACAAAAATATGCAATCCCATTCTAATAATGGATTAATGAAATAGTAATTGTTAAACTACTTTTTCTTTGACCTTATAGTTGAAGCTTATAGGAAGTTCTGATTTGACATGAGAACCAACAAACTAAAGTTTTGTATTTACATGAGCAACTAAACAAGTATATAAAGAATGAGTACATTGTTCTTTTGTCACATATGCAAAATCTGAAAAAGTTAAGATGTAATAAGAAAGATATGATGTGGTAGCTAGCTAGAGATCTTGATCAAAGACAACAATAAAGCAATGAGAAAACACAAAAGAAGGGTTAGAAGCACCCAAATGGAAAAAAAGTATGCACTCAGAATATATATGGGGATTATTGCTGAGTAATAATTACGTAGAAAGTTAGGTTATAAAGCAAAAGCTCACTGATTCAAGGTGAAAATTTAAAATAAAAAAATAAAATAAAATTTGATGAAGGAGAAAAAAAGAGAAAGGAAAAGAAAAGTGGGAAACAAAAGAAAGATTACTGAAACAAGTGAATTATGAGTACTGCTGCCACTTTATATCTTCTACTTCCTTTTACCCTCAATCTTACTTCAAAGAGTTTTTCAAACTTTGTGTTTATCATTCGAGCTTGACATAATCACTTGTGTAAGTTGATAATTCATCAATGTGTGTATGCACACAACATAATTTTCCATTCTAGTGTTTAAGAGAATATTACATTTTAGATCGTAGTAAAAAGTTGCAAATTACTCTTTAGCATTTGTTAAGAAAATTATACATTATAAAAAATTATTAAATAACAACCAATTTTCAAAAAAAATAAAAAATTAATACTAATTTGGATATTGTTTTATAAACTAAAAAGTATTAGTATTTAAAATAATCTTCATTATAAATAAAAAAATATAATTAATTTATGAATTAGAGTCTAAAACGATCTCTAACATTGCAAACCAAGATTTTAAATACACTATTAATTCTAAATTAATCTCTAATTTTAAATTAGAGGCTATTTAAACACTAATTTCTTTTTTATTCATAATATAGATTAATTAGATATAATAATTAGTAATTTATAAAATGATATCTAATTTAATCAATATAATATCTAATTATTTTAGTCCCTAAAATTAATGATTTTTTTGTAGTATTTAATGATAGGTTAAATTTTGTGAAAATGTCTTATTTTAATTCCTATGCATAAACTAGTATGTAATGACTATTTTCTTTTCTGCTTTTTACATATAAAACTAAACTAAAATAATATTTATATATAAGAATTAAGAAATATTAACATCACAACACTTCTTCAGTGTATATTTTATTATTAATTAAAAATAAGTAAAATATAATAATTTTTTCATTTATATTTAACGGATTTCTCCTATGATTATTAATTCACAGTCAATTTCATATTTATTTCCAATAATCATGGATAAAAATATTAAACTGATGTTTCGAATTAATATGCTGCTCCATATCTTTGCTTGTGAAAAAAAAACTTGATAAAATATAATTTTTACAAACCTATCCTAGGTTAGTAAAGGACATAAATAGAAAATGTGACAATAATTAATGAAACCAAATAGGAAGAAGTCTAAAAGACAATGTGATAAAAAATATATATTCTATTAATTAAAGAGAACAAAGACAAAAATACATCATGATTTCTTAAAAGACTACAACTTTGAAAATAAAAATTAAATTATACTTTTACTTTATTATGTGATTATTAGTATAAATTTGTAAGATTTATTTATTTATTTGAAATTGTAATATTATTTAATTGGGTTATAATCATGTTAGAATAAATAAAAGGAGATGAATTGGTGTGGAGAACATGTTTGCTCAATTTGTTGGTTTATATATATACCATCGAGAGTTTGAATGAAGCTCAATTGATACCATTTGTTTTAGGTATAAAATCGTTGGAATTTGTAAGATTTTTGAAAATATGAAAAATTTGAAATTATATGAAATATATTTATATGAAGAAATATGTTATATATATATATAACAAAATATTAAATATAAAATATTTACGATATCTCAATTTTAATCTAAAATAATAATTAATTTTTATAATTAAAATATTTTCTAAAAATTAATTTAAATAAAAAAATATTAAGTAATAGTTTAAAACAAACATCATTATTCGAGTGTCTACATGATCAATTAAGTGATACACCTCTTTACTTAAGTGACTTGAGGTTTAAGTATAAGAAATACAAAAATAATTCTTTTATCTTTTTGGCTATTACCTATAATCTATTATTCCCATCCATTCTTATTTCAATGTAAGATAAAAACTTGTCAATAATATTCCACATGATGCACTAATAAATTCTCAAACTAATACTTAATCGGAAACAATTTCACGTGAGTTCGATCTATGTGTTAAATGGACAACCTAAATATTATTCAACCAACGATTGAAAATTAGTTGTACTAGACTTCAAAACAAATTGCACCTTAGCATGTAACATTAGTTGTTAATAATCGAGTGTTTTTAAACAGTAATGTTAAAATATTAATATCTCTGGGGTTTTATATTTTGTTCGTAAGTTTCAGTGAAGTTTTAAATAACTCAATTTTCACCTCAAAACCTTCAGATAACGAGTTTATAAAATTAATTTAACTGATTGAAGCAACATCACACAGCTAACTTGAGACATAACATTAAATATTGAAATAAACAATGGCAGGGACAGGGTGTGATACACAGTTTGTAGTTTATTATTATTAGTAGCAGTATTTGAATTGGCACATTGATTAATTTAATATATATCAACTTATCTTCTGCTTCTAAAAAGTGTGTTGTGTCTGCTCTGTATGAGGGATTGGGTGATGAAGATAGAATTAATTAGTGGAGATTTCACATTAATTTGAAGTCTAAAGATCCCTCACTCAGAAAAAGAAAGGAAAAGGGTGATGAAGGAGGATATTTATTGTATGATGTAAATGGAAGTAGCTACATAGAAGGAAGTATATGTTATGAGTGATAGGGGAAAGGCTTGTATCAAACGTTATGCCAGAATCTGTAAAATCTGTAAAAGAAAAAGAGAAAAAAACTCAAAGATAAGGAACTTTGGTTCCTTTTGGTCTGTTTATAAGCAATGATGGTTGTGATGAGTGAAAACACTTTAGCAGAAGCTACAACAAGAAGAGAAGAACAGAAAAAATGTCACCGGTTGGATTACCACCTGGCTTTAGGTTCCATCCAACCGATGAAGAGCTTGTCAACTACTATCTCAAGAGGAAGATCAATGGCCAAGAAATTGAACTTGATATCATTCCTGAAGTTGATCTCTACAAATGTGAACCTTGGGAATTAGCAGGTTTTCTTCTTTCCTTTAACTATATCCTTCAATTCTATTCTTCCAAATACTTTCTTTCTCCTACTTCTCATTCATCCTTTTATACCTCATAATACTTGGCTTGCACATTCTCAACCTCTTCATCACTATCTGATGGATATGCAGTACACCCTTTACCTAGTTACAACATTTAACTATCTGATAGGTAATGTATATGAAAAAAACTACCACCAAAATTGTACCTAACTTTCAATATCTTTTGTGGATCATGCATGTATATATGGCCTACATTTTTGTTTCCCAAGGAGATTCATTATGCAGAGATTTTATATATACGTGGCTTGAGTTTTAATTCACATAAGACATTAACACCACTTTTAACCCAAAAAATCGAGGTATTGAATATATAATAGATCTTTCATCTTATATGGTGTATAACTTTGTCATTTTTATCTGATGTGAAACTTAGACTCACACTTAGATTATTTTTCGACAGTTGTTCAACTGATAGACTGATTTTGGAACATTTTTGTCGTGTTTGCATGGTTAGAGAAATCATTTTTACCGAGTAGAGATCCAGAGTGGTACTTTTTTGGACCCCGGGATAGGAAATACCCGAATGGGTTTAGAACAAATAGAGCAACTCGTGCAGGGTACTGGAAGTCCACTGGAAAAGATAGGAGAGTTTCTTGCCAAAGCAGACCCATTGGCATGAAGAAGACTTTGGTGTACTATAGAGGCAGAGCTCCACAAGGAATCAGAACTGATTGGGTAATGCATGAGTATCGCCTTGATGACAAAGAGTGTGAAGACACCACTGGTTTACAGGTATGTATGTATGCATATATATACATATATTCAACCTATATTAATACATCAACAATGATACATAGACATTTTAACAGCACAATAACCTCTTATGTATCTTTTATATCTTTATTTCGGACACATTTTATAAGTTATCAGTATCACATTGTCATCTTTTTCTTATGTAACCTTCTTTCTATCACATTGTTATCATTTTCACCTCTGTGTATCTCTCTCATAGTGTATGTACACCGGCATTTGTATTCAAAATATGTGACTGTTAGCACCATAAAGTAAAGCTCTTAATGCCTACTCATAATCAAAAGTGATTAAAATAAGACAACAAAACAGTGACCCTGTAGCTACTGCATACCTGTTATACAAAACCAGTGGCAATTCAAATGCAAGATACATTAAAATAATGTTTGAAGAAAGTTGATAAAGTCCTTCTTGCACTTATTTTAATGTTATCTTGAGTATTTAGGTAGTTATGTTTATTGAATTGCTTGTGGCTTTTTAGGTGTACAAGTAGCTTTACTCTTATTCAGTAATTGCTTGCTATCAGTTTTCATAATCAAGTGATATTAGCTTGCTTTAGTTTTAAAATGAATATTTCTAACAAATGCATTACCAACCATGCACACTTGACCACTTTTACAAGGCAGTCAAAACTCCTTTTATGAAATCAATAGTTAACCACTTTAGATTTTTTTGACTTCTAAGTTACTGCAATCAATGGAGAGTGAAACAAGTTAGGAAGTGAAGACGATTTAGGGTGGCATGAGTGTGGCGAATTAGTAAGTTACACCTTCCAAATTAGCTTTACAAGTCACATCTCAGAAAAGTAAATGTTTTTGTTGTCTTTAAAACTAGCCTATGGTACCCACCTGACCCTTTACCTACTTTCAGAAGTCTCTTTTGTTTGTGTGTGCAGTATGCACACTTGTCATCACATATTTGAACCAAAAAGCAAGAAGTTCGATGCTTAAGGGAGTGACAAAAGCATTTTTCATTGATTATTTTCAGCTCCTCTTTTACACCAAAGACAAGGAGCAAAAAAAGATAGATAAGCTTTAGTTCCATATTCCCATGATGATCACTTCATCAGAGTCACACTAGGAACACAGTGAGAATAAAACTTGAAACTGTAGAAAAAAATGAAGTAGATAAGACAATGTACATATTTGGACAGTACAAGAACGTGAAAATTGCATGGCGTGCATGCAAAGCCTTCACTTTTGTAGGAGCTTTATTCCTCCTCTCTCTCATGTTACTTTTTGTTTGTTTATTGTAGGTACTCTATAAACGTATGGCTGACATATTCTTTACTTGTGTTACTCTAATACCTCTAAAATGACACCTTCTTCTTTATATTATTGCATGTACAATATAATATAGTGTAATGTAATGAGACAAAACTACTATCCTCTTTATTATCCCTATCCCTTCTTCATTAAAATTCTTTAGTTATCTGTTCAACCTTCCAACCCTGATCTTCAATTATTAGATTCTATGTAAGCCATTTAAGGCTTCTGCATCTCATAAAGCAGCAACAATTCTCCCATCACTTTCATTCTGTGTCGGTCACTTTTTACTTTATTCCTAAACACCAAAACTGACAAATGGGTACTATACTATACCCCCAGAAAATTTACAAATAATTAAGATAATAAAAAGGAGAGGGATAGTACCAGTCAATTGTACCAACCAAATATTCGTTGTAAATAAACTAATATCTAAACCAGAATGTGCTAATTCAGGTCATGGTGATTTTGGCATCTATAATATGTTCACCCTTTTGGTAACCACAAAAGTCTCCACTTGATTAGGACACAGTAGCAGCATTTTTAATATTCTTAATAAGAAACATGGACAGAACATTTAGCACTCTTTGAATCTTTGTGCCACTGGCTTGTTCAGAGGTTTTCTTTTATGGTTTTAACCTCCACCAGTGTAGATCCGTTTAGGCCTCAGTTTTTGACCACACTGCTTTTGTTGATCATTTCAAATGTAGGCAATAAAAAGACCTAAAAGCAATAATTGGTTGGAAAATCCTACACTATCCTTCTGTGTTACTTTAGGCTGCATTAGTTTATATGTATCCAAAAGAGAAAAGTGACACCAACAAAAGTCCAAATGAAGTTCCTTTAGCACAGTAGTTAACTATGTTAATAACTACCTTGCAGGATACTTATGCATTGTGCCGGGTGTTCAAGAAAAATGGAATCTGTTCTGAGATTGAAGAGCAAGGACAATGTAGTATAGCACTAACTGAGAGCTGCCAAACCATAATTAATGAGTGTGAAACCATGTCTCCTGACATACCAGGTGCATCATCATCATGCTTGGAAGAGGAAGACAAAGATGATTCATGGATGCAGTTCATCACAGAAGATGCATGGTATTCTTCTAATGCAGCTATGGTTGGTGGTGAAGAACTCTCACATGTTACATTTACAAACTAATATTTTGAAGACCTAATGGCAGGCCAGATTGGTGGTGAATAACTTGGGAGCCGGATATAAATATAAATATATATATACATTTCATCATATAATAAGATTTTTATACCTTTTCCATATAACTGTTATTAAGAGATTTAACTTTTGCTTTTCTGATTATCATTATACTTAATTGGTGAGGATGGTTTGGTTTGTTTTTGGTTTGGTGGGCTTGTTAATTAGGATCATATTATTGCATTGATTTTATACATTTTTGTACTAACCTCTATCTCGAGGTGATCTGGGTGTTATTTGTGGAATAAATATAAATCACAACTCAAGTGTTAATTATTTTTATTATGTTTTTTCATTTGCAGAAGGAATTCTAGCAGTGAAAGGCAGTTAAGAGTATAATCAACTATGCTAATGCTTGTTTACCAAAATTTCAGAGTGTTTATTCCAGTAACTTTGAAACCTATTGATCTCTAAAGACAAAAATTAAGAAAACTTTAGTCCAATGAAATTCTTAGATGATTGAAGAGACTACTCAAACATTGCTTTCGAATTACATAAAAAGAATATTCAAAAGAACTGCATAATAGAGTAATTGACAGAACTACTAAAACATTCCACATAACTTTGCAATTTGAGCAGCACACAGAATATCATGTGTGACTGTAACTCCTTCATGTCTCCATGTCAAGTGCAAAAATCCAATCACAGCTTTCATTGTTTAAATTCATCAGCTATTAACATGAAAGAGCTTGCATTTCAATGTCTACCACCTCCAAATTCCTAAGATGAGAAAAATATATCAGATACAAGTATAACTAACAAGAATCACATAGAAGATTCATTTATCATTTTGATGAAGGATCAACCTGAGAGATAGGCGTGGTAACTTCATTCTCCACACCCCTTATGCTTATTTTCAAGTTATGGTTCTTTATACACAACTGCACAAATATCTCTAAAAGTGAAAACAAGAGAATAGATAAATGAAAGAAACAATAAAAACTATGACAGAATAAACATCCTATTTTTCATAAATGCATAAAACCTATTCAAACTATAAAAATACAAAGTAAAATTAAAAAAAAAAAACCTCCTACAAGGTCTTAGGATAAACAAATTTGATTGATGAGTTCATTTTTACACAGATATGACTTGAAGATGTTACAGATATTCTGTTTTGATTTTTCACTAATAATTGGACTTTATTCTTCTGAGAATAGTTGAGTTTCATGTTTTAATTTTCTATGAACATTGTATGAACAGATTCCTACATTCAGAGTCTCCGAATATGATTATGATAAGATGTTTACAATCTCAAGAAATCGAGTATGGATGTGTTTATGATGAATTTTTCCATAACTACTTTTAAGAAAAGAAAAAAGAAAATACAATTCTACCTAATAAAAATTAACTTGTGAATAAACTGATCTATATCAGTCTTTCATATTAGATTTAATTTATAAAATGACTTATTTCATTGTTTTCCTTAAACTTGAGAAGATGTTTATCTAAACTAATTCTTACATAGATTTTTGGTTAATGCAATTGCAAGATCAAAGATTTATAAACGTGTAAAACAAGTTTTAAACCACCAATTTACTGATAGAATGAACTGAAATTTCATGTTTGAGCTTCATCAGTAAAATTCTCTTTCAAATCTGCAACTACTTTCGCAATTGTCCACTCCTTTAGAAGTTCTAAATATCCATCCTTAAACAATTGAAATTTATTTATAAAGCTGATTTTAACATATCATTCTCTGATATAAAACTCAGTCCAATGAAAAGAATATTATACATCAAACAAATTAGGCCATGGTTATAGGACAGTAACTGAAGTTACTTCTGGTTAATAGAGAAAATGCTGAAAGAACATTGATTAAGGATTAGACACAGAAAGTTTGGAAATTGAGAATGAAAAATAAATAAGAGTGCCTAACAATAACACAGTAGAAATGTGAATGTATCCTTTCAATTATATATTATCTTTTTTCATATTTTCGTTAACTTTTAAAGTTTACTTGAGTGAAGAAAATCAGTAGAAAAAGTTTTAAACTTTAGCCTAATTCATTTAATCTTTTTATTGACAGTTACAAATTCTAATTTAGACTTCACATTTCTTGGTCAATTTCTAATTTTTAACATAATCCAAGTCTCAACACAATCAAAGCAGCAAGTTTCCAAAAATAAAACAAGTAAAGGAAGATATTTTAGAGTGTTTAATCAAATAATTCTGAACTCAATTCATTTCTATAACCTATGATGTTAGATGTAAAAGACCAACATTCAAAACTTTAATGCAATGACATCCCATGAAGAACACTATTTAAACTTGATTTTAAATTACATAAAGAAGGCTAATTACATAAAAAATACAATATTAATAATAGGATACTTATCACATGCATATAAATATCATGAGAAGGTTCTAAACAAAACTATTTATAGAGGAATTGACTAAAGAAAGATGAAAAACTAAACTGATACCTAATAAAAAAATAGTTTGTATAATACAATGAATATGATGGAACTACGAAAACATTTCACATGGCTTTCAAATGTGAAGAACATCATATAAGAACTCTTTTGTCACCTCATGTCAAGTGCAAAAATCCAATCACACCTTCCATTGTTCAAACTTATCAGCTGTTAACATGAAAGAACCTGCATTTCTATGCCCACCACCTCCAAATTCCTAATAGAAGAGAAAAAGATATTAACTAAAAGTATAACCAACAAGAGTCTCAAAAAAGATGCAATTAGCTATTTGATAAAGGAAAAACCTGAGTGATAGGTGTGGTATCTTCTTTCTCCTCACTCCTCAGACTTATTTTTAGCAGTTGGTCATTTTCAAGCTCTGGTACTTTATACACAACTGCACCAATACCTCTACAAGTAAAAATAAGTGCATAATTAAGATCAGATATCAATTCCTTAATTATGTTCTGATTCTCCACTAGTTGTTCACCATGGTTTAATCTTCTATATACATTGTATAAACAGCTCTGTATTCAGAGCGTTAAGAGTAACAGCAACATGATTTAATTAATAGTAATAAGAAATTAAAATGAACAAACCTCAACTTCATTTCCTTGCTTTTAGTAGCTAATTGATGTCCCAATTCACTTCTTAGCAGTGAAAGAGTAGAATCTGCATTGACAGCCTACAAAACACAAATGGTTGCAAACAACAAGATTCTCTTTAGTTCTTTCCTAATAAAGAGAAGTTTGAAAAACAAAACTAAGGTTCAATATAAGTATTAAAAATTATCATCTATTCATGAATAACTAAAAACTGCAGATGGATGGTTTAAAGAAATTTGACTGCAAAACTAAGGAATAGAGTGGAAGTAGAGGAATAGATAGTGAGATCTTAAAAGAAGGAAACATCAACCATACCAGGCAATGACCAAATGCACCATTCCCAAGGGCAATTTCATATGACTTGCTGAGACAATCATCAATTAACTTTTGCTTGAGTGATAAGCTTTGCATACCTCTACTAATGATAGCATTCAAGTCTAGAGAAAGCAACTGCCATAATATACAAAATTGTCAGTTATTTCAACTATTCATACAAATGACTTATCACTCTATCTTGGTGGCAATATATAAATATGAAAACAAAGAACTATCACTATCACTCTTAATGAGGGAGGGAAAATTTAGCGGAGAATAACGTAGAATCACTACAATGAACTTGTTCCAATCCAAGTCCGTCAAATGACATCATTAGGATCATCCACCGTATCCGAGGTATTATCCACTTTGAAACCAGGAACTTCATCATGATTTTGTCTTTTAAAGACACCTTCTAAAGATAAAACCGTAATGAATTTTAGACTCCAAAGTGGACAATATTTCGGATGAGATGACCCTAACCATGTCACTCAACGGACATGACATCAAAACAGAACTCATGGGCAAATTTACATGACAAAACAAAGGAGTAAAAAAACATCTTCATGCACTGACCAATTCCTCAATGTGCTTGTTCAAATTAGAGAACACAAACACAAATTCAAATATACAAAGTCTTACATTGTGAGTGTATTCCAATCAGATTCTAATGATAATCAGAAAGTTTAGAAAACAATGAAAGACACAGGAAGCAGATTACCTGGTCAAACAAGGAAGGATTTTTCCTGGCATCAAATTCAATGTTCAAATCCTTCAAACCACTGCTAAAAGCTTTGCTGTTCTGGAGTCTCCACCTCCACAGGTCCACATCTTCAACATACAGAAAAAGTTGTCTGGCACGCTCAAATTCATCAAGAACTGGGGAGTGCTTAGCTGCAATATCAGGACTCAAAAGCTTATCTTTGAAGTAATCAAATGCAATAGTAGCCCCACTCCTCTCCATGTCAAGAACCTTAACCACATTTTCACCAAGTGAATCCTCCTTCCCCAACCTCTCAAGGGCAGTCTTGTGATGGTCCAAAACAATCACCCTACATCCCAAGAAAAAACTCAATCGTATTATACCTAAAAGATAACTCAAACCTATTCTACGGACAAAAGTACAGAAAAATTAAAAACTGCATCTTTTACAAGGAAAACAGCAAACAAAGCAAGAACCTTGGAACTTTGGTAGAGATTTCCTCAATAAAACCATCCGGCCCCACAAAATCTAGGAGGTAAAGATCATCAATTTCATCCAGAGGAAGATCTTCCGCCCTGAAAAATTCAATCAAAGACAAAAAATACATACACATAAATCAAAAGGCATAGCAATAGCATGCATGGCAGAACAATGACGGATAGCAGAATGAATGGTACAAATACTGATACTGCTGAATGAGGGAAAAACCTGATGGGGTTGTAAACAGTGTTGGGAAAGAAAAGAGGGGAGAATGAAGATGTGGCCTTGAAGTAAAGGTGTGCAGCGAGAGCAGCAAAAGCACCATCCGGACAAGGGTAGTGGTAAAGTACTGCAGCTGAACAGTGATGATGGTTATCGTTCTTCTTCAAACCCATTTTTATGGCATTGGAGATGTTGTGCAGTTTGGCTTGCGACATCAACATTGTGCAAGTTCTGTTCTGTTGAATTTAATGTAACATCATTGAATCATGTATTTTGTGTCAGGACAAGCTGGCACAGTTTGAGATTTTAACTGCACCAGAAACAGATATTATCTAATGGGTGTTGTTTAACTGATTTTGAAATCAAGTGTTTGATAAAACTGAGGTTTTTCTATGGCCAGGATTGTGTGCAGCGTATGGATATTTATGGAACCTTTATTAATCAGAATATATTCCAGCAAGTTGATCAGATAAACTAGGTTAAATTTAAGTCTGTGGTGTGATAGATTTGGGATATAATGTTAAGATGGATTTGTTGGATTTGAAGGAATGAACTTGAGTGTTTTTTTATTAGATTTAAAAGATAAAGTAGATAAATTTAAAGATAATTTTTGTAAAAGTTAGGTAATGATTTAATGGTTGTGAAATACTTAAAAGAAAAGTTTGAATAGATAAATTTTAAAATTTATCAAATATCTTTAATAATAAAAATATAATAAAATTATAATTAGATAAATTAAAAATATTAAAATTTTTAAAATATATTAATTATTATTAATTTTATTTAAATTTTTATATATATCGATAATAATAGTTATATATATTATAAAGTTTTAACAATATCTTAATTATTATTAAATATTATATACTTATATTAATTAATAATTATTATTTTATATATATCATTAGTTATTATATATTAATATATTAATCATTATATTTAAAATAAAATTTAATTATTATATATTATTAATAATAATTATAATATGTATATAAATTATTTAGTATATATATATATATATATATTAAAATGATAAATAATTATTTTAATTTAAAATATTTAAATTTAAATTAACGGTCATTTAAATGATAAAAGTAGAAATGTATTTAAACAAGTTGTGATCAGATAAATCTGGTTAAATTTAAGTAAAATAAATAAATTCAGTTAGGTTTATCTTAAGAAGATACCATGATGGAAAAGAGATGCACTGATATAAATTATTATTATCATTTGGTGATAAAATTTATTTCATTAGTAGAATCACATATTACGTGTATAGATATCCTCTCCTTTTTTTTTTTCTTTTTTGTTTATTACAGATAATTAACTTAATTTAAAAGAATAATTAATGGTTAGTAATCTCCGGGGTGGAGATAGTAAAAGCTCATGCATAAACTTTCCGGGTCAAAACCTGGTTCAGTCCGGCCCATATAAACTAAAGCATTTGTTTAGCTTTGCTGAGGAAACAGTTGCAATGGCTAACATGGTTTTTGTTGGTGTTAAGGTAGCTGCTGTTTCTCTACCACCATTACCCATTACAAACAATGCTCTAACTTTCGATTCCACCCAGAAGAGACACTTCCTTCCTCTGAATTGCTCCCAAACCAATAACAGAACAACCTCTTTCTCTTCTTCCTTCTCAATCTCATCATCACCCCTTACAAACAAGGGTGGTTGTTCTGTGTTGCCGTGTCTCCCTCCTGCTTCGTCTGAATCCTCAACCTCATCATTTTCCACTGCTAAACCCTCTACCCCTTTTCCTTCAACTAAGCTTTACGTCAGTGGTTAGCTACTCTTACTCTTCTACTGTTCTTACACTTTTTTTTTTTATCCAAATTGATGTACGAAGTGATAAAGTTTTCAGCTTTTTCTTTTTTCTTTTTTGGGTCTCCCTCCGGTTGGGTGCTGGTGTTACTGAACAACAAAAGTTTTATCTGTTGTTACTAGTGGAAAATTTGAATTAAAAAGGGTCTTACTCTACTTCTTTTAGTGAGAGGTAGGTTGATTGTGGAGAATGCTTCCCTTATTTCATTGGAAAATGATGGTTTTATTACATGGGAATTTTCGCATTGGAAGCATTCTGAATCTTGTCTAGTGGCTGCAATGGTGGTGCCATCATTGTTTAACTGATATCTGGTATTTGGAGGAAAGGGATAGTGCTATGGATTTGATCTGCGGAAGAATTATTGTGGATGGCATTTTTTGTTAGTACTATTGTGGATTTGACTTTGGGCATAAATGTTTTGCTTTGCAGAAGAGTTTGATACAATAGTGGAAGAAGGTGACCTGTATCTCTAGCATCAATTCAGTGTTGACACCTTATTGTTTAACTTTTATGGATAAAGAAAGAGGAATGATGTTAAGAGACAATTTATATGAATTCTTCTGCTAGAATAATATTTTCAGTTTCAACTGTTAACTGCTCTGTGTCTATTTAACAATTTAGCAAAAATTCTTTTTTCATCTATCAACCAACATTAAGCTAGGCATTTTGTTCAAACCTTTTGCAAATTGTGTAAGCATTTCATCCGTTGGGCACCTTGATGTGCCTCATATTAAGCTACGATTGCTCTTGATTCAATGACCATTTGCCATATGTTGCTAAAGTCTGCAGACTGTATCCGTTACCTTTTACGCATATTAGGAAGAATTCTTGCTATTTGTTATGAATTTCTTGGATATTTGATTATATATATGTTATTTTTGGACAACAACTTTTTAAATGTTATTTCTTGTTCTTTTCAGGGTTATCATTTCGTACCACTGAAGAAAGTTTGCGAAATGCTTTTAAGAATTTTGGTCAACTCGTGGAAGGTAGGAAAATGATATGATATTTTCCTCTTTGTCAATCATGTTTTTTGACTAAAATTTAGGGTGCAGTATCTGTTAGTCATTTGCCAGTTCTTATCAATTTGTTGGTAACACTTTCTACTTCTAAAATATTTGCCTAACTTTACAACAGTCAAGCTGGTGATGGATAGAATCGCAAATAGACCAAGAGGGTTTGCTTTTCTTCGCTACGCAACTGAAGAAGAATCTCAGAAGGCTATTGAGGGAATGCATGGAAAGGTATGATATCATTTGGTTTATTGCCGTTGTTAAATTGTTGTCATGTTCTGTGTTAATTCATTGACTAAATTTTATAATGCCTCCAAGACTTATCTTGGCCACAACGGTGGATTTTAAATTTTTTAAAGTGAATGAATTAGAATATAACCATGATTGCATTTATGTAGCAAACTAATCTAGAAACTACATTGAGCTCTCCTAGTGATAAGAGAGTCAAAGCAGCATTATGTATGAAACTGAGTGAGATCAGTCGACTGTCTTTGAAGCATCTTATTGTTTAAGTGTGAAGATTTGTAACTCTGAAAACTCAAGATACTATCAACTGAAACTGTCAAAGGATCACTAGAAAACCAGATCCTTTAAAGCAGACCTGGAACTACTGTGCTCCCTTTGATTAGGGGTCTAAATTGTTGTATTATCTTGAATGTCAGTTATTCATTTTTTTTTCCTATTTGCCACCTTTAATTAACAGAAAAAAGAAAAAAGTTTTAAACTATGCTGGATGCTTATAAGAAAGAAACTACTTTTTCAGTTTTTGGATGGCAGGGTCATATTTGTGGAAGTTGCCAAACCGAGATCAGAGCTACCGCAGCGGAAAAGGGAAGGCACAAGATTTTAATACGAAGATCCACAGTTTGTCCATTGCAGTGTACTTGACCCTTTATAAAACATGTTGCTTATGTTTAAAGTATTGGCTTTAACACTTGACAAGAGTACTGAATTGATTGAAATATTGTCACTTTTTCGATCAAATTAATGAGTGGATAACATTGTATGGAGGTGAACTACTTGACTATTGTCAGACCAATCACTGACCAAAGAATGCTTAATATTTCAATCTGGTAATCAAGCTTAAAAGAGGGAACAAGTTCAGAACAGTAAATTCAACAATGAAGAAACAATGTTTATAATCTATGATTAAAAAGAATGATACAGAAAGAAAATCCGAATACATGACACTCTCTCAAGCTTAATACATGGACACAATATGTTTTCCAGAGGCAATCCTTTGTCAGAAGAATAATATGATGTTTAGTGACCTGCGATGCTTGTCCAAGCTTCCCTGGTACACCCTTGTCACTGATGTGTGTCACTGATATATGTGTAACATGCAACTACAAAGACAGATGCAAATGGTAGAAATAAAACTAACTTACAGACTTGCTGCTATGTGTCTATTTGGTTAAAGTAACTGTAACACGATACAAGCCAGAACAAATAATGCCACCAGCCCCCGCATGAATTATTGGACATGAAATGTTTTAACGTGGAAGAAGAAAGTTGTCGGAAAAAAGAATTGGAAATCAGATGCTTGTGAATTAGACAATTAGATCACAGCTACCTAAATCAGGTCCTTATTTCTCACAGCTTTTTTTTCTTGTTCTTTTTCTCTAATACCATGATTATGAATGTTGTAAAAATGGAATGGAAGGCTATGAGCACACACGAGCTCGTTGCCCGTCCCTCTCTTCCAAGGCCGCAATTAAAGAATTTCCATCTCTTTCGGCTAAACATCTTTTATATGGAACAAACCCTCTTGCAGGCTTCTGGGGTGCAGCTCCTTCCCCTTGATATTTTTCACACTTAGAATCAACAGCATCTGAGTTCTTGCCTTGGTTTTCCATGTCACAAACTGATTCTGTGTTGGAACCAGTGCAACAACTTTCCTCCTCTCTTGCTCTTACTTTCAAAGAGGGCCTAAGAGGCATGGGATTTAGGATCTGGTTGCATGGGCTGACACAGAAAGCTGGGAGGCCTTGGTACAAACTCCACTGTGGAAAAGATGCATCAGGTACACATTCACTGAGGCACACGTTCTCCTTCGGTGGCTCTTGGCTGTAATCAGCTCCATCAGAATCAGGTGTTATGGCCCAGTTGCCACCAACCAAGCCTAGTGATAATTGTGTATCTACTTGCTCGGTTGATTGGCCAGGCTTCTCATTCCCAACATCATCCACTTCATCAGACTTCACAGTTATTGCCTTACCATTATCATCTATGTTCTGTAACTTATGATTATCTACCATAGACACTGTTCTTCCAAAAAGCTTAATACTAGTGGTCTGTGGCATATTGGTAGAATCTTCTATAACATATTCAGTTTCCTTGGTACTAAACTCGGGCTTCTGCAGTAACACCAGAGAATTCGAAAGTTAGTTTAACCTTGACCACAATAGTTGCACAAGCTTATCCAAAAAGAACTTTTAGGATAAAAAATTATAAAGGAAAAAGATTAAATTTATTTCCGGTAAGTCATTTTGAAAAAACTATATGGGAGAATTTCTGTAATTTAACTTATACATAAACTAATTTTAATTTCTGGAGAAGTCATTTTTTTTTCTTATCTTTCTCTCTTAAAAGTTCTACTAGAATCGCTAGACTTTCAAAAGATAAATCATAGAAATCAAGAATCTTATCATACCATGCACATGTTTGGGTAGGAAACAATGGATAAAGGAACTGAAGCTGGAGATCCTTTCTCTTCCTCCTCAGATGCTTTGGATGTCATACAATCATTTTCCTTTTCAACAGGTGACAAGCTGACGGAGTGAATATCAGTGGTGCAAGAGTTTGGTGAAAGGCATCTGTTATTCTGCTCTGAAAATGCAGACCCAAATGCTTCCGAACCAACCGTAGATAGCACAGAGGTAGGAGATGGGGTGTCTTTCTCTGCAACCAACAGGTTTGTGGATTGAGATGTTTCAGTTTCATTAGGTATGGTATGTCCTTTGAAAGCATCAAGTGATTTTCGGGGATATGGATGGAGGGGTTTTCTCTTAGGCCGAGGAGGAGGTATGTTAATTGGCTGTATAGAACTCTCAGCACTTCCCTCAGATTCCCTAACAACCTGAAACCAAGTAGAGTGTGATGCTTGAGAACACAGAAGTGAACAAATTCATCTAACTTCAAATGCTATTAAATTGAAAATGATTATAATAGCCTACAAGCTCCCAGTAGAAATTATTTACTGAAGTTTTAAATAAATAACAATATTAACCTTAGAAAAAAACTTTTGAGCATGGCTTCGAATCTGAACAGCTGTTTTGGTACCTATATGCTCTGCATGAAAAGAAAATGATTTTCATCTGACATGAAGACAATGAAAATAGGAATATTTCAGATTAATAACTCAGGACAAAGAGTTTACCTTCAATTTGGCGCCACCCTCGACCGTACAATTTCAAAGCTTCAAGGAACTTTTGATGCTCTTCCTCTGTCCACTTCTCCCTTTGTTTAGTAATGGTATATGGTTTCCTCACCTGATGAACATTGAAATAAGTTTCAGATATCAAAGCTAAAAGTGGAACACCAAGGTCTCCACTAAGAGGAATACTTTAACATCTAAAGTGAAGCAACCTTGGGAGTATGGCCGTTTCCAACAGAAGGTATATGAGCAACATTTTCAGATTGTTTTGCAGCATTTGAATGGCAGTTACTAGCTAAGCCTGATATGGTTGATCTCGTGCTTTCTATTTGATCCTACATTAGTAGTAATTGATGAATCAATAACTTCGCTCCAATGAAAAAATAAAGGGAATAAAGGAAACAGAAGTAGAAAATCTCATCATGAAAGAAAATGATGCTCACTAGAATATATAAGTTCCTTTTAAGAAATAAAGTCACTGGATGAATTCATAATGAAATTCTCTTTCTTACAAATAAAAGAGGACAAAAGTCTCCACAAGATTGAATGCAAGACGATTGAGACCAGCTTCCAATTAAGCAGCAGCATATCATACAGAGTCTAAAAGAGCTGACTTGTCATCTCTTCCAAACACACATACTAACCAATTCAACTATCCGCAAACCAAATCAAATATTCATTTACATTCTAGTGAAAACACTGTCAATAATGTCATATGAAAAATAATCAGCTGAAGCCAATTTGGTCCCTTCTATGAAATTCCTGTCCAAAACCTCTAGCGGAATGGAGGATTAAAATTATCTTTCAAAATTGCATCTGCATAACATTGGCTGCACTTGTTTGCAATTACTCAAGGTTCTTTAGTCTTTCTTTTATTACGACTTCAACTTAAAACCTGTGATACATGCATGGGATGTGAAATTCTTCCCAAATTAAATGTACAGTACAGGTCCGTTAATATCCGTTTTAAAACATAAAAATTTTAAACTAGCATAAATGGAAGAAAGTATTTATTAATAGTTGGGAAACATTTACAATATAAGGAATTAATAATTTCACATCTCCAAAGGATGAATAGATCTGATTTATTAAAGAGAAACAGAAACGGATAAACGGATTAAAACGGTAAAAGAATCCTAAACCATAACTGAAAAACTGTCAACTTAACAAAAAATGATCTAGTTAGTACACAAGACATACCAAATATTAGCTTCTTATCCCAGTCACATATCTAGTTCTTTTTAATGATCTATATTTGTAGATGCCACCGAAGAAATACAGAATATTAATTTAGGAGGATCAGATCAAACATTGAGTTAGGCACTATTCCTAAGAAATTAGAAGCTAGTAAGCTGGAAATTTAAAAAAAGCGATAATGGTGCAGTAACTTAGATGCTGATCAAGCCACCACTTAAAACCCCATTTCTTTTAGTTGCTTTAAGAAAGATTAAATCGAATAAATCTAAGAATCTGCCAATCCATTTTTCATACAACATCCAACATGACCACAAAAGTCTACACAAATAGAAGACGAACAACAAGAACAAAGAAAAAAGAATCCACATAAGTTCCATGTTTCTAATCTAGAGAATGAACAAAAATCAAAGGGTGCTCTAGAAAAGTGGCAGGTTGGAGTGTTTCTTTGCTATACCTGCATCTCCATTGGAGCAAAATGAGAGTCAGCCCTGTCTCAGAAAACACCCAAAACCTCCACAGAGACTAACCCCAGCAGCCAACAACAACAACAGCTGTCACCAATCAAACCACACCAACAAAAAAGTGAATTTTTTGGAAAATAAATCACATAGCATTATTCATAATTTCCTGCTCCATGTTCTCTCAGATACCAAAATTAAACAGCTCAACTTTTTTTTTCTTTCAAAATAGAAATATAAGAGCCAATGCTCAAATCAGATCAACAAGTTACAAATGGCAAATACACGCGAAGAACTAAATCCGAAGTATGTTCTTCTTGTTCCTAACACACACACGCAAAATTGAGAACAGTGAATACCTCTGATTTTCAGACACCCCAAATCGGCAGTTCTAGATTCAATAGTAAAGATGCGAACTTTCTCGGAAAATAAAAATTTTCCGAGAAAATCAAGGCACCCCAGATGGCGAATTGGAAGAGAGCAATGAAAGATTGCGTGAGCAGAGAAGGGGAGGAGAATGTGAGAAAGAGAGACTATAAATTATGAAAATAAAAATAAAAATTAGAAAAAAGGGAGAAAAAGGAGAGAGTGACACGTCAGATTGAGAAAATATTTTGAAAGAAAAAAATAAAAGAAAAAGAAATTTCCATGGACGATTCGAGAAGGCATTAAGGTTTTGTGGCTGAGAACGGTCCGGGCCCAAAGACACGTGGCGATTGTTTGTGATGTCTGATATTTAGTTTTTATTGGGAGAAAATAAAAATAAAAAATTGGTAGAAAAAAAAATGTGATGCTGCAGATTTAATTGTGGAAGACATTAGTGCAGAGAAGATAATTGAGAAGATTTTTATTATAATAAGATATTTTTTTGCTTGTTTTTTAGTGTGGCTTTTTTGACTTATTGCCATTTTTGTTTATGTTCTCCCACCCGCGATTTCAGTGCGTGAATCTCACTGTTGGACCTATCTAGGGTTATTGGGTAACTTAGATGTAGACCAGTTTTACAAATGGGTTTAGATGCTGCTTCAATAATAAAATTACTATTATGAAATTGACTTTTTCAATCATTAATTGAGTCAAAGAATTAGTTTTTACTATATTTGTAAAACTTTATTACATAAATAATAATAGTTGTAAGAAAAATGCTAAGAATATAATTTTTTTCAACCCATTTTCTCTTGTAAAAGAAAAAACGAGTATCACTTAATTATTATTTTTATTTATTACTTTATACTTTTAAATGAATGTTAATGGACAAAGTAAAGAACTTTTACTTAAAATAGAATGTTATTAATCATCTTTAGCAAGCTTTATTATTGAGATCGAGATTTTTTATGCTTTATTATGGACATTGAGTATTTTTATGGTTGACTTTATCAATGAAATAATGGGAAAGAAACAGAACTGCAGAGAGATTTATTATTGTTTACTAGAAAAATAAAATTGATAAATAATTCAAAAAGTTAACCATCAGAGGAATTTAATCAATTGACATCATTTTAAACTAAAAACATGTTATTACCAAAATGATTTTTTCAAACTTTTTTTTATTATTTGTAAAAATGCTTAGCAAATAAACAAATATAATATCTATTAATTAACACAAAGCCTTTTATTGGCATATTAAGTATAGTTCGGGTTGAGATTATAAAAAGAAGATAATGTTTTTAATGACACCAATTAATATTTTAAGACATCAATTATGTGAGTCATCATCAGTGTATTCATGGTTGTCTTAACCAGTGTTAATTATATTTCAATCAGTTCCAATCAAAGGATAATTATTTAAAGTATTAAATAAAATAATATATAAAATATAAAATATATTATCTTACCGTCACGGACTACTCTAATAAAATAATAAAGGTTGAAGACATAATCCATCTGCAAGACTGTGTTCAACATTTGGACAAACACAGTGAATTTTCTTTCATGGCAGAGAAATCTGACACTGAAGCCACAAACATTACTACAACTGTGAGATAAATTGCTGAAATGTGATCAATATTTTTAAAAAAATCTTATCTTTTTATCAGCACAGAACATAAATTATTAGTTCATGTTGCACTGCTGTTTTGTACTATTTTGTTCATCATCTTGCCAAATATGTGTTTAAATATATTTTTTTTTTTACATTTAAAAACTTCAATTTGTAAAGTTAAAGATCGGTTGAGATGAGACGGTAAAACATAAATTTAGATATAACAAGTATTATTATTTAAATCTTTTGAGTACTGTTTTAGTGCTTTGAAAGAAAGTGATAAAAATACAAATATAAAAAATGTGGAAATACATGGATAATGATTGAAATTTGTGATGTGAAAAATTTGGAAGAAGTAAAGCGCGTGGTAGAAAGAAATGTTTGGTTTGCAAGGAGTGTCTGTAAGTAATTTGCGGACTTACGTCAAGAAAAATCCAGACACAGTAACGACCATCAACCACTAAAATCTACCAACAACACTTCAATTTTTAAATATTTGAATAAATAAACTTTCATATATATATATATATATATATATATATATATATATATATTAAGTGCTTCACCTTGATTCACGCATGCTATAAAATATTTTTCACAGTACTCTTGACAACCTATAATATCACATCATTAAAATACTAATTAAATAAACTTATTTTTCTTATATGTAATATTGGAACAAGCTAAATATATTTTTAGTTTTAAATATATCAGCATAATTGAGATTTTTTTTTTCTATTTTAGGTCTTGATATGAATTATAAGTTATGATCTTTAAAATAAATAAATACAGTTTTCTTAATTTAATAATATTAACTTTATTTTTACGTGTTAAAATTTAATTCATATTTAAATTTTTTACACAATTTATTATATTTAATTTAAATATTAACTTAAATTATAATTTAACACCTAAAATAAAATTAATATGATAAAATAATTATATTTATTTATATTGAAAGTTTTATATTAAAATATATGAATATATGAAACAACGATGAATCATAATTTTACATTAGGACTAAAATATATTTAGTTTGTATATATAATTTATATATAAATATATTTTTTATTTTTATATTTAATTGAAATAATTTAAAATATTCATTTTAGTGTTTGTCGGCCCCGTAGAGTTACACACTCATTTGTTTTGATATTGTTATATAATTATAACCTCAATATGTTTTTAGTTTTTAAATTAAGATTTTGTATTAAATTTTAAAAATAAATAAATATAATTTTTGTAATTTAACGTGTTAAGTGTTTTTATATTTTAAGGTAATATTTGAATTGTTTTTTTAAACTTAAAAAATGTAATTAATTTAAAAAATTATATTAATTTACTTTTAAAATTTGAAATTAAAATTTAATAAAATTTAAAATAGGAATGAATTTTAATTTAAAATTAAATATTTAAATATTTAAACTGTTTATATTATCTAATATATTAAAGTGAAATAGTATTTAAGAATAATCAAATGAAAAAATAAAACTATGTTCTATAATATAACATTAAACTGTAATATAGAAAAGTTAAAATTACACCAGTTATTTAATTTAAATATTTTTTTAATTGATTTAAATGTACTTAAAAAAACGAAATAAACCACACACCACATGCACCTATATTATTCATCTCATTTTCTTTACTAGAGTATAATAAACAATATTTTCTTCCTTTTAAAGCAATTCAATATTGAGACTTAAACTTTAAGATACAACACTAATTAAATAATTATAATCTCATGTTATATATTTTTAGGTGGTATTTGTCTGAGTTGTGAATATGTATTGGCTTAAATAATATAATTATTGGAAATGAACATGTTGTTTGGAACGGTTGTAGTTTTATGCTTTTAATATAAAACTGAAATTAATTTTGTCGAATTGCTTTGCTTTTTATTAAAAGATTTGTTTTAATATATTTTTTAAAACAATTATTCATATATATAAAATATTGGAATTAGGTTCAAATCAAGTTAATTATAAATTTAATGCAAATCACACATTACATCCAGTTTAATAAACAATTGTAAACCAAGTCTAAACCAAAAGAAATTAAAATGTTATTAGTTTGTTTTAAGGATTTCAATTATTAACCTCACATTTGATGAAATAAGTATAAGTTAAGTCAATATATATATATATATATATATATATATATATATATAGTATGTAAAAACAAATCTCTATATTAAATTTAAATTTTTTAAATAAACTAAAGTTTAATCCATACATTCATTTTAAACCTTTAAAATAAATTGACTCAAACTCTCAAACTCAATGGAAGGTTTATTAATACAATCCTTTGTAAATTAATAATGGACCAAAATGAAAATAAAAAGTAAATAAGTTTAAACTCAACATTTAATTTAACTGAATGGTTTAAACTAACCAACCATAAACTCAAATTGAGTCAAAGTTTGATAATCAATTAAGTAAAAAAACTGAAATTCAATCTAGGCTTCTAAATTCCGACATAATAAAAGCTAATGTGGGAGTGTATTTGTTGACTAAGCCTAGATTTTGATAAAAAAACATAGTTAATTGTTGCTCAAAATTTAAAATTCTAGAGTTTCACATTTAATTGAATTAATTAATTTAACATTAGAAATAATAAATGAACTCGTCATTTAACATTACTTGAATTTTTCATAATTCTATCTGTATCAATTGTGTATTGATATAAATATGAATAGTATTTGATTGAATATGATTAATGATAAGTATGTATTTATCTTTCCTGTTCTTCTTCTACACTTTATCACAATATTCGTTTTTATTTTTCTATTTATTTTATTTTAAATTTTTAAAACACGCTTAATTTATTGAGTAATCTAACAAATTTATATTGTCTTATTTTTTATTTTTAGTATCATAACATATTTTTAAAATACACATTTGAATTTATAATTTTTTGACACTTATTCAATTTTTATTTGATGTTTAATTTTTTTTTTTTTGATATTTGACATTAAAAAAAAGTATATCATTTTAATATTGAATATTTCATAACATCATGTGTTTTTTTCTATGATTTTTTTTAATATTTAATTAATATTTAGAACAATCAAAAGTTAGGGACGGGTATATATTATATACTTATATGATAAATATAGAATTGAGACAAAAAGTCATACATATTAGATATGAGTATATGGATGATATCAATTGTACTTCAAGAATAGGAATGAGATAGTCAAACTCGTCCTAATTCGTCTCGCTGTCATCCTTAACTAAGACGTAAATTTAGTTTAACTTTTTATAAACCAATAAATAAATGAGTCATGATCAACACTAACACACACATAATCCTTAATATTCGCTATTTCTAAATAAATAAAATTAATTTATATATAGAAAATTAAGTATTTCATACATATTTAGGCCTACTAAAGACATCATATCATGCTAGCCTTTATACTACTTGATGAATTATTAAGTTTAAACATTTATGACTAATTTGAGCGAGAACACTATTATACAAATATCTAAAATTTCTATAAAATAATTTGTAATGACTCATTACTTGTTTGGGGATTGTTCACTTCTCTATAACAATTGCAATAAGTGATCGCAATAAGTGATTGGATGCATTACAATACAACAAGTTTCGTATTTACATAAATTCATTATGTTAATCTATTTTGGATTTGGATGAAACAACAATGTTTAAAGTGATGATTTCAATAAGCATGCATATAATCAAGACAAGATTGGAAAGTATAAATATGGAATGTGTCAAGATTGAATTACTTTCTGTTCACTGCACTATTACTAATCTCATATATTGTGATGCATATCATTTTCATGTCTTGAAAGTACTAATGTAATTTTAAATCAATTCATTGACTTTAAACCCTAAGGACTTTAAACTCATTATGCTTTTTCAACTCTCTGAATGAATTGTTATCTATTATTTATAGTTAAATTTTCTATTAGTAAAATAATTGAGTACCATTTTTCACACATTTGATTCTAAAAACTATTTTCTGAATCTTTATAATAACCATATAAATATCATATCTATATTATTTATAATCAGTTTCACAACATACAAGATAAGATGAAATAATTCCACAAACAATATTACAACAACATATGAATGAAATGCATAAAATCATATGATTGTGAGATGGCCTTGATATACATGATGATGTGTATTATGTCCAGGTATATGAAATTATATGATGATCTATTATGATTATAAATGGTTAACTAAGATGGCATCATGACCTATTATAATCAACGTATTATATGCATAAACTTATTTAAAAAGCTCGAGCTTCATTCATAATCTAAATTATATAGAATAAGATATTTTGGTAGTAAAAATTTCGAAGAAATTTATGTCTCAAGCTTTGTAAATTAGGTGTAGTTAATTACTATTAGTTTCTATTGGGACATAACTAATATAGGTATTTCAAAAGGCCTCGAGGGTGATCTATTAAATTGATGTAATTGAGATACAATTAATACTGTAGTATGGGACAATTATTTTCGTGTATTTTATTATTGTGATTATTTAGATTGAAAATAAGTGATGATATGAATAATATTAATACACACACACACACACACACACATATATATATATATATATATATATATATATATAT
>Ga0214545_1003261_pt1 | contig 31093 bp, 19 predicted proteins | sample CNSS4metaG_FD_160064 | JGI IMG/M metagenome (GOLD analysis project Ga0214545, IMG submission 160064) | Root nodule microbial communities from cowpea collected in UCLA plant growth center, Los Angeles, California, USA - CNSS4 | ecosystem: Host-associated > Plants > Roots > Nodule | place: USA...
TAATGGGAGAAGAAAATGAAAATGAAAAGGTGGTGGGAGAAAAAGAAGGGGTGAGAGTGAGGGTTAGATTGACAAAGGAAGAAGCTGCAAGGTTGCTCTCTAAATGCAACGAAGGACCTCTTCACTTCAAGGACATTGCACATCAACTTCTCTTCGTCCCTGTTGATCGTCTCTGCATTCAAGAATCTCTCTAGCACTCACTGCACCTTCTGCAAATTTTTTCATCTCTTCATCACTGCAATCCTTCTCCTTCCCCTGTAATTAATTAATTACTACAATTTTGTTTTTGTAAAAAATGGTTGCATATGTTAATAGATTTTTTTTTTTCCGTGATTTTCATGTCTACAAAACAAAACACACTCATGAACAACTTAGCTTGATTTTGACAATAACGGGAATTGGTCACCAGCAACATATACTCTTGCTTAGTCTAACATGGTATTATGTGTATATATACACCTGCTTCTGTGACATACTTCAATGGAGCTTTATCGTTTCTTCATCCCTTTACTTTTGGGATTTTTTTCCGGATCAGATAGGAATCGTGGTGAATTCAATTCTGGAAAAAGAATAATCAATCTGGGACAAAATTCGGTTTTAGTATTTATATTTTTTATGAATTTTGTTAGTTAATTTTAGGATAAAAAATATTTATTTGCGAAATTTTAGTTAAAAATCATGGAATTCCTTTTTTCTAAATTAGTTATCACTTACGATTATTGTTATATATAAAAGTATTTTAAAAGAACAATATTTACTAACTACTTGTTAATTGTGTGATTAGTATCCTTGATATTGAAAGAATCATCCTAACACTTCTATATTTTAATATTTCAATTTTAGTGTGAGGGAACTTCTCTTTCTCCCTCTCGTGTATTGTACTACCATCACATTGCATGTGAGCAAAAGATACAAAACAATTATACCATCACTAATTACCAACCCATATTTCTGTTCTCGAAGGAATAAGCGTGGGAAGCGATAAATCCAATGACAGGGTTTGGGGAAGAAGCTCCCAACCCCTATTAAGATTCATCACGAGATGGACGTTTTCTCTATTTGAAAAAAGACAAATGATATTATAATTTTCATTTTCTTGACTTCTCATTTTTAATTCAGAGCTCACATTAAGTTACATCAGAGAATAAATTACAAAAGTTAAAAAATTAAAATTAAAATATAATTTTCTTTAAAAAACCATCATTATTTTTCTTTTTTAACAATTATAGAGAGTAAATTATGAAAGTCAAAAATTGATAATCAAAATATAAATTTTTTTGAAAAAAATCACCATTTTTTTTTTTACAATAATAGCACATAAAACATTGATTATATGATATAGATTATGTCGTAAATGCATTTTTATACGAAGAAATTCAGAAATAATTATATGTATGAGTGTGCTTGCAAGCATAATATGAGAAAAATGTAGAGTTCTTTTTCAGATATTTCAAATCAACTAGATATATAAAATTAAATTATAAAATATTAATGGGATACATACATTTACACACTGAAATTTTAAAGATGATTTAAATATAAACCCACTTGTTAAAATTCTTGTTGAGTAATCTAATGAAATGAATTATGTGACTTTATCAATTAAAATTTGAAAGGAAAATTTTACAAATTGTGCTAGTTTATATTAATGATTTTTATCCATACAAGAATGACAAAGTGAAACTTGTCATGTTAAAAAAAAAAATCCCACACGTTACGTTTCAAATAAAAGTGCTTGGGCAAATTTTCTTGGAGGTTAAATATGGAAGAGATCTTTTAGAAATATTCAGAATGCTGAATTGCAACCCCATAGCAAGATGTCAATGCAAATTTTGTGCAATTAAAAGTGAAGATCTTGGAAGTTTATTTATCCAGAACTAACACGACCAAACATTTCTTTTGCTGTTGGAGTAAGAAGCAGTTTTATGTGAATATTTTAACTTTCTATGTTTGCGAGTTCTGGTCCAATGGCACGAATAGAAGATAAAGAAAAAAACATGAAAATCGAAACATATATTGCTAAGTAAGAATCTATGATGTGTGGTTTAGATTTATAAATACGTTCTTGAAGATCATGAAAATCCTCATTCAACAACTAACTGGAAGCCGGAACCGAAAAGAATAACTAGAGTAAAACTAAACCACTACTTATTACCACATTATTGAAATTGTGATAACTAGAGAATAAAACTAAACCACTACTTATTATCACATTATTGAAATTGATAATTAAGAAAGGATTTCCTATCTTAGAAGGGCTAAAGGTAACGGTTCAAAAAGACCCCAAAAGAAAACATCTATACTTAATCTAAAAATCAAAACATCACTTAGAGGAATCTCCAGATTTACCATAGCCATAAGGGTTTTTGCTAGCCCAGTTCCATTGATCCCGACACATATCATGGATGTCGTGTTTAGCCCTGCAACGACAATAAATTTGTGAGAAAAAAATAAAAAAGGGGAGGAAATAAAAATTCGAGAAACCTTGCCCAATGTTTTTTACCAAAAGATGAAAACATTTGTATATTAGTTGGTAGCAGCTTGACACGACAAAAAAGAGTTTTGAATAGACGTGAAATCATTCGGTCTTTTAATAACACGGCGGTGATATTCACAAGGACGGTAATGACAAATGAAAGAAATCATAAACTTGTTAAGGCAAAAAAAAACTGAGCCTTAAGAGAGACAAAAAAAGTGGCTATTGTTCACTTTGATGCAAATCAATACTTACTTCCAATTAAGTTCTTTTTCCGCTTTGTTCGTTGAAGCATAAACAATTTCAGCATCTCCAGGTCTACGATCACCCATTGAAAGTGGAATTTTCTGAACAGTAATAAATTGAAAATTTTAATTAGTCATGTACTGAAGAGTAGCTTAATCCACATATATTATGAAAAAGTTGGTACAGTTTATCTACTTAAACACGAGAAATTAAACAGATTTGTTGTATGTAATGAGTAGATGTTTTATTTCTAAAACTTTTGTTGCTCATTGAATCTGTAGTAGTCAGTCACTGAGATCGTGGAGTTCGTTGTAGTTTCAGTTTAGAAATACTGGTTAGTTTATAGAATTAGGCCAGAATAAGTTCTCAATAAATAAGAGCCTCAAATGTATCTCTTGCTATTGAGCATAAGCATGCTCTCTATCTCTCTTTATGAGTTTGATCTTTATTCCTTTGATCCATGAATTTGTAACAGTCAGAAAGAGATAAATATGCACTTGAGATTCAAAAAAAAAAAAACAGAGGAATGCTCCAGGACATATTAATGACAGTCCAATAACTACACAGTTGAAGCTTGCTTCACATTTCTTCCATTTCATTGTATCTTATCAGAATGCAACTGATTAAGAGATGCTAGGCATTTCAAATGAATGTTCACACTGCAAAATTTGAAGTCCCGGGACAACAGAAAGAAACAAAATTGCGTTTATATAAAAATGACAAGGTTGTGACAAGGTTTATCACTATGTTACCTTTCCAGAGGCCTTTTCAAAAGCCTTTACCATCTCCAAAACTGATGTTCCTTTTCCTGTTCCCAAGTTATAAACTTCACAACCTGTATAAACAATCAACGAAATTTTATCAAGGTAACATCACGACAACAATAAAGCCTTATCCCATTCGCTTAAGTGAGCAACCCAGACCATATAACAGTATTCGACTTGGTTAAAGACCGAGGTTTCAGCTCATTATTTAACAAAGTAACATAGTATAAAGGGAAAATCCAAAACAAAATGGGCCAACAGGAGAAGTTATCATTGCCTTTTTCAGATAAAAATCATTTCACATTCACAATCTTTCAGGGTTTACCAAATTGAACACACTAGTAAATTGGGAATAATACCTATTTTAGGATCATCCAGTTTACGCAAAGCAGCAATGTGCCCATCTGCTAAGTCAACAACATGAATGAAATCGCGAACCTGAAAAAAAAATTTATTATGTAATATCCTTGAACAAAACAAAGGCAGCTTTTGGAAATGAAAATGAATGCTTGTAAGAATTTGGCAAACTGAGACTATGAAAGCTCAGGATATCCAAAATCATTAAAACATTCCAAGCCAACGGGAAAAGGTGTATCATTACAGGATATTAATCAACTGTTAGTTGTATTAACTAGATGGAATTTATTAGTGAGTTAGGTTGTTAGAAATGTCTGTTAGTTCTTAATCACATCTCTAATAAGCCCTTTGTCTCTTTACCCATGACAATCAAATTAATGGGAATATTTCTATGGAAGTTTTATCTTATTATTTGAGCAATATGGCCTGTGGACTTGTCTAAGGTCACTTGTATCTCTTCTCAAATTTTTATAGGAGGGAGTGGGGGTGAAGATTGCATGCAATCTTTCAAGGAAAAAATTCACTAAACCAATTCAAAAAAGTGATAACATACTCCAGTGCCGTCACATGTTTTATAATCGTTTCCAAAAACTGTCAGTGCAGGGAGTCTGCCAACTGCCACTTGTTGAACAAAGGGCATGAGATTGTTCGGAATTCCACGAGGGTCCTCACCAATAAAACCACTAGGATGCGCACCAACTGGATTAAAGTATCTCAACAGTATAATTTTCCAATCTGAATCCGAACCGTGGAGATCACGACACATCTCTTCGATGATAAGCTGAAAAAACAAATCCCTCATCAGATATCATTGTCAGTTTCCAAGATAAAACAATAGTACATTGCTATCAGTAATACTCAAAATTTTAAAAATTAAAATAAAAAACCACTTCTTTTTTTCATTTTGCAAGCAGCCATCATTAGAGCATCCTCAGTTTTACTGTCTAACAATCTCCTAGTCATACCTTGGTCCTTCCATATGGGTTTGTCGTTTTCAAAGGGAATTCTTCGGTACATGGAACCTCCTTTGGCCAGCCATATACAGTTGCTGAAGATGAGAACACAAGCTGACATCATTCAAGAAATATAAAATCAGTCGAATATTCAGATTGCAGCATCAATAAAATATATGCGCAACAAATTCCACAAGAAACTTCAAGATAGCAGGGGACCATAAAAAGAAAAAGGTTCAGACTCCATCTTAAGATGTTGCTTCTAATTAATATTTTTTTAACAAACAACTGTAATTTAGTGTGGAAGAGGATTGGTGAACATTGATATGTAGTTAACCCTAGATAGGAAACAGAGGGGTTAAACAGGTGATATGATCTGATAGAAACAGAAATAAGGAAAAATAAGTGTTGATGGAATGTATGGTTGTAAAGGAGTCTACTAGTCATCAGTCTTTAATGGGGAACACTTCCGCTGATTCTGGTCTCACAGATTGATGCGATGGAAGTGTGACTATTCATCAATATAGCTACATTTGTCCATGCAGTTGAAGCCAATCAAAACAGACCCAACAGATCAAAACTAATTTTTTTTTTTTGTTTTATCAGCAATAAGATGAAAACTAAAATGAGCATACCTTCTTGCATCCATGGGCAGCCATGACTTGAAATAGAATTATTGTCCCAATCAAGTTGTTGTCAAAGTATATTAGTGGTTTGTGCACACTTTCACCGACTGCTTTCAGCCCAGCAAAATGTATGACAGCATCAAACCTGCAGGAAAAAGATACATAGCAAACAACTTTTATTTACCAATCAGTTACCGAATAGAACTACAATAGAACGTGAAGCACCGACAGAAAATGAGCAATCACTATTTTCCTTTTCTCAATCACAAAAATTTATGCGCAATACTTACTTTTGTTTTGCAAAAACTTTATCCAGCGCATCTTTGTTCCGCAAGTCTAACTGCAGCAGGAAAAATAAAACTTAGAGCCAATCAGCACGACAATAAAGTATCAATAAATAAGAACGTCTGATAAACAAAAACAAGAGCCTGCACCAAAACAGACACAAATCGAGAATACAATTCTTATAGTTAATAAAATTGGAATCATGGAAAACAATACAACAAATCACAATTAAACACAAATCACATCACATCAAAAGTACAGTGTGTACTTGTCGCACTAATTGTGAAACAGACATTTAGTTCCAAATTGTCATGAAACACAGATCAGCATAATTCGAACTTGTCACCGTCTGTTTGTTTAGTATTTACTAAACTATGGAATAAAGCGCATCACAACACTTTTTCTTTTACAAGTAAGTGGGGCCCACCACAATTTACAGGCTCGGTGAAAAACTCAAAAATCACACAAACTCAATACAGGGACAAAAAATCGAAAAAATAAAAACGTGAAATCGAAATCAACAACGAAAACACCACAAACATCATTTTCCGAGGACCATGCAACAATCCTAATTGGGATTTTGTGTTTGAAATAGAAGATAAAACGGTCGAAGCCCGGTACCTCGACAAAGGAAAAGTTCTTTGCCAAATTTCCGGCGAGCTCCTTGACTCTGGATACGGCGACTGGGGAGGAGTTGTCGAAGTTGTCGACGGCCAATACTTTGTAACCGGCGTGGAGGAGCTGGAGGACGGTGTGGCTGCCAATGTACCCGGCACCACCGCTAACCATAATAGTTGCCATAACGAAAGTGTTTCACAGGAGAGAAAAAAAAAACACACACACAGAAGAATACAAGAGAATGAGTAAACTTAATAGCGAGAGAAAAGGGTGAGTTATGGCAGTGCAAAAGTTACGAGTTTGTTACGCGCCAGGACTTTTTCGGTGAAGGCGAGAATTCTGTGAGTAACACGTTCACAACAAATTTATAAGAGTTTTTTTTTTTGCAAAAATTTCACCATTTTTTTTTCTCCAAATTTTTATACTGCGGATTTCCAGGTCATCCACGTGGATCTCTCCACTGTGTCTTTGCTTCGGATTTTGTCTTTGCTGCTTCCTGTTCCTCCCACTCCAATCACTACAATTTCGCATTTCATACTATTCTCCTTCAGTGGCCATGAGTTTAAAATTTAATTATGGGATTATGCTAACTATTTTCCAAATAAGATAATATTCTTTCCATTTTCACCATTATTGTGCTTTAACGAATAACTGATTAATATCGTTTTGAAAGTGTAATTTTTTTTTATGTTGTTTGTATTAAAGATGGATTTTCTGTGTAATAAAACATGATTATTAGCTAATGCGATTTTTTCCTTGTATTACAAAAATCAGGATTATTTCCATAAGCATTCATATTTGACTTTTTTTGCTTCGAAAATAGTGGAGGTACGCTTAACTTAGGTTCAACTCCATTATTTAATGGCTTCAATTTTTCTACTTTACTTAGCATTAACTCCACTATTTAATTACTTTAAATTTTGATTCTAATTCAACTTATTTAGTTAATAGATCAAAATTACTGTGTTAACTAGAGACTCAACCTCTGAATGAACTTTAAAATAGTTATACTAATAGTTGGCCTTACAAGAATGAGAAATTGAGTTTAATAGCATTGATGATATTTATAAATTAATCCTTTAAAAAAAATAGTAAATTAAGAGTGAACGTACGATTTATTTACAAGTATAGGATTTTGTTAGAGTTAATGCATTATATAGTCTTTAGTATTTGTCATGATGCTTTTATGAGTCTAATCAAATAATCGATAAGGTCCTTTTCAAAACATAACAAAAGAAATTATAATAAAATACATAAAACTAACAGTTAAAAAATAACGTAATAGTTATTCATTGTTTATAATTATACAATAAGAATGTTTTTTAAATTTTATTAATATTTTAAATCATCGAAAATTAAAAAGTTGGTTAAGAAATGAAAATGTGTATACCAAAAAATAGTTGTAAATGTAATAAAGTTATCGGTAATATATCACTCATCTTTATATATATTTTTTTGTGAAAGTCAAAACTACGGCATATCGTATTTAATTAAACGCATGTTTTTCAGTAACTATTTGAATAAATATAATTGTTAAGTTATGTAAAACAAAATATAATATAATTTGTGAAGACTTGTACTACTACTGATTATATAATTGTTTATACATTTGATCTCTAACATTGTTTTCAATATATGTTTATCATTTTTAATAATTTTTCAAACAAAAACTAAATTATGACTAAAATTGAAAATTAATTCAATTTAAATTGCTTTGAATTATATTGGAATACATTTATATTGGTGGACCAAATCATTAAGCCGACGAGAAGGAATAAAAAAAAAAATGAAACGATGGACTTAAAATAGGATAACTATTATTTTTTACTTGTGAAAATAATGGTTAATTATGTTTCTATTTTTTAATAATTAAAAATTATAATTAGTTAATTTTTTAAATTTTAGTCTAATTTAATCTTTCAACTTTAAAAATATGTGTATTTAATTTTTTTAATCAAAGTTTATTAAATTTATTAAATATTTTAAATATGTTTTTCGCTAACACTATAGCAATAATATATTAAACAGTATAAACAATTTCTATAATATCATAAAATACGTTTAAATTAAAATGTAAATAAACTTAACAAAATCAAGTTAAAATATTTAAATTCACATATTTTTAAAATTGAGAAAATAAATGGACTACTAGTATTGTATATATAAACAATATTTAATCAATGACATTTTTTTTTTAAATTATCATTCAACTATAATATTTTTGGAATTTCTTTTTTCGATGGGATTGACTAGATTTCTTTTTTGGCCTGTTAAATTTTTTTTTTCAATATATTATTTAATCATTGTTAATAAAATTGAATTGTAACATATTTGTAAGAGCTATCAAGAGTTAAAAATAACATTGTCATAAAATATGAAATACTTATCACGAATTGTAAATGTAATTTATATATTTGAGAGTTCTTATTTACCATGAATTTTAATTATGATATATATACTTAAAATAATCAATTTTAAGTATGATATATATACTTTATTTAATATAACTTTTAGCTGCAGAAAATGTTTATCATTTCTTATCAAATTTACATTATTACTGATTATTCAAAACACACACGTAATATTATTCATAATCATTTATTTTACATTTAATAAAAATCAAGTGTATAATCTCTCGGTCTAATTAATTATTTGTCCTGTTATAAATTATTGACATTAATATATCATGAATATTTAACTTTACAAGAAAATTCATGTATTGAAATAGAATCGAATATTCATGTCATATTTACCTTTACGAGTTATTGTCACAACAAAGTTATTCGTAGAAACTCATATATGACTTGGTAAATTTCTATGACTTACCAACATATTTTCACATCTTAGACTAGGTTATAAGAATCTCTTTCGAATTTCATCACGTGTCTTTCTATCCATGTGACTTCAAATATTAGTGAAATCAAATTATTTTACCAACGTTATTTTATTCTCCACTACGATTTTTATGACAATTGTAATATATAAAAAGATAAACAAATTTCTAAAAAATTTAGGAAAAAATTTTATAAACATGATAATAATTCTAAAATAAAATTTGAAAACCTCACTTTTTCTATTTCTAAAATTTCCATTTATAATAAAATATTTATTATTCATAAATATATCACCTATGCTCTTAAATTATTTTGTATTTTTCTTTTGTAATAAAACCTTTATTGTTCACTTGAATTCACTTATATTTTTAAACTATTTTGTAGATTTTTATATCATATAACCCAAAATATTTATTTATATACGATAGAGTAATTATCTTTAGTAAAAATTATTTTATGAGCTGGAACTCCTTATATATATATTTTTTAAATCTATCATTTCCAGTATCTTGAATTGCATTTTAATATTTTCAACATAAATTATCTCCGGTTCAAAATGGTCTTGTACCACAATATAAATGATTTGATATAAATCTAAAATATATAGTTTGTATATTTAAAAGTATTTAAGAGTGTCTGATTTGAATTTCAATTATTGATTTTTGTATATTTTTCTTGTATTATATTTTTCAAATATATAAATTTACATTGATTTCAATATTGTAAAATATATTAAAATCAGTGTATGTAAAGACATAGTAAAAAAACCCAGATCAAATTAAATCAAGTAAAAATTGAAATTAGTTTCATTTGAGATTTTGGACAAATTTAGTTTTTTATACTTATATTTTTATAAATACGTGAATTTAATTTTTTTAACCAATTTTTGTCAAGTTTATTTGATATTTCAATTCCATTTCTCATCTAACATTAAAACGAAAATGTATCAAACGGTATAAACAATTCAAATGTTATCCTAAAATGTGTTTAAAATGTCAAACAAACTTAATAAAATTTAGTTAAAAAGATTAAATTCATATATTTTTTATGCTGAGAGACTAAATTAGGCTGAAAATTTAAAAAGAATTGTACAATCTGGGTTGTGTGATTTCGAAAGATAGATAAGACATCTCAAACTCAACCTAAAATTTATGGTCCCAAAAATTGGACTTAAATCTATCTTACCACTAGTTGATATTTTATTAAATTTTATTAAAAGATATTATTGTATAGGGGTGATGAGATATTTTATTAGTTGATTATTATTTTTCAAATACTTTGTGTACCGTATGTCTTATCGGGCCATCGACAACGCACAGTCCTCCGGTCCATCGAACAAGGCTGGGAGGGTTTGCCTGTAAAACAGGACCATCGGTCGAACGACCCCACAGATGAACTATAAAGTACCATCGATCGATCGACCCCACAAATAAATCACACGCTACCCCAAAAGGGACCATCGGTCGCTCGGTCCCACAAACGAATCACTCGTTACCTCGTAAAGGACCATCGGTCGATCGGTCCCACAGACGAACCACGCGTTACCTCGTAAGGGACCATCGGTCGATCGGTCCCCAGGTCGATCACGCATCAACCCATGGAGATCCATCGGTCAATCAGTCTCATAGGTGATTCGCGTAGTGCCTTACGTATGACCATCATTCGATCGACCATATAGATTAATTATTCACCTAAGGTTGTTAAACTCAGGAGATAACCAGCCTAGTCAAGCGACCATCGGTCAATCGGCCAAACGAGGCCAATCAGCTGGATTAATTAACATTAAACAAGTCAGTAATTTTGATTAGAAGATCATTGGGCCGTGATTAAGGAACCCTAATCACAGGCCCACACCGGAAACTATAAATAAGGCCCAAAGGTAGGTTGGTGAGCATCTTTAATTCGCATTTATTACTGCAGTTATACCTATACACCGATCGGTCCATCAACTGACTTAAGCATCAGAGCCTTTTAGACAGGTACCCCGATCGTCTGTTGAACAGATCGAGCGAGGAGGAAGATTTCTTGGTAAGGAAGCTATTACAGGTTGTGAAGAGAGGATACTTAGAGAAGAAAAGAGTAAATTTGAAGTGGTTCTTAGTAGGCGCTTAGTCCTTCCACCCGAAACACTTTTTCTATAAATTAAATTTTAACTCTCAAGATGAAGAGAAACCATTTCCTAATCTTAGTACACTTTATTTTACATTAAATCAGGAGGGTTTTTTAAATTTGTATCTTTAATAAAAAAATACTTAATCTTTTACCGAAGCAAGAATTAAGAACACCAGAATAGAAATTAACTTCCTAAGGTTAAGGATCGTAACATATTTAACTCAATTAGGAAACCCCAATATCAGAACGAGAATGAAATATTCTTAAATTTTATTTTAAAAAAAAGTATGGCAAAGTGTTCACGGCATGAACATGTGATGGGATGTGCAATGTTTCTGGATACTCTACAAATCATATCGTCAGATTGTGACTCTTTTCCTTTCCTTCTAATGTAAAAAATGTAAAAATAAAGTATATAATTTACACTCAAATATTTATTTAATATGCCCAATAAACTCATTCGTATATTGAAAGAAAACAAAATGCAAAAAGGGAAAGTTTTGCAACCAGAACTATCTTCACTAACTCCAATATGAACTATGTGATTTTTTTTACGAATAAAGAAATAATCATCAATAGTCATAATTTTTGTTTATAATTTTTTTTTAAAATATTTATGAATTTAGAGTTATTCCTGGTGACCATAATCGGAATTATATTCAAGTCATTAATTTAGCGTATCTTTTATATTGTAAAATATATAATTATGTAGAGAAAGAGGGAGTGTTAATATAATTATATACTATATATCTAAAATTCATACTCAAGACTTATTTTACGTTAACTTATATATACACAATTTAGTGTTTATCCAGCATTAAATATTATAAATATTTGTTATATTTTATCTTATCATGCTTTATCTTGGAATGAATCAAGTTTTAATAACGGTAGGTGCGTTTATTATAAATATACTTTTAGTTGGTATCATTATTAGATAAGTTTTATTAGGTGTTGATGTGACAAATATATTACCGATATCTTGTATAATCTTATTATACTTTTTCTTGCATTATCTCCTAACAAATAAATCAAATGATAGAAACTAAAAAACGAGCATATATATGTTTCTTTTCACGTCCTTATACCAAAAAAATAAAGAAAGGTTAAATTATAAACAAGATCGAAATATTTCTTATGTTTAAGTTTTAAAGAATGAAGAAGTTTTTTTAACAAAAATAATGGGTTGCTTTTATTATAATTTACTAAAATTTATGCATACCCATTCTCTAATACCTTTATCTGTGCGTACGTTATGCTATTTTATTCAGTAATCAATGTCTACCTTGAACTTTAGATATTGACTTTAGAGGTTGCAAGTTTCATACTTCAAATCAACATGTTTGTATTTTTATATAAAATAGAAACAACCTTTAACAACATTTTGCAGGCTTACATCTCAAACCAAATATAAAAATTTATATTTTTATTAAATATTTTTAAAATAATTTTTAAATTGGTTCTAACTATATTATTAAAGTATAATTATGATTTTTTCTACACGTAGAAAATAAGATTGGAGTTAGATTAAAAACAATGAAAAAAATTTCTTCTAATTATATATTAACTCTAACTTTTCTTTTACATAATGAAGAATTACATAAATAAATATAATAATTATATTGTAATAATGTAGTGAATTTTAATAAAAAATAAATTTGATTTTAATTCAGAGATTGACAAAATTGTTTTATTTTAATAAAAATAGCAATATAACATTTATATATAAATTAAATTTTGTCTTAATTTGGAGAAAATAAAATTATTTTATATTTAAAAAAATAAAATTGAAATAAATTAATAATAAATATAAGAATTTAATTGAATATAAAACACCGCACATGTGAAACTAACACTTGGATTGAATAAAGTTGTTTATATTTAAAAGAAATGGAACTGAAATAAACTATAAAATAAATATAAGAACTTAATTAAACATAAGACATTGCATCTATGACACTATTAGTAACACAAGACACAATCTTAACGTAGACAAAAAATTGAAACGTTATTAACAAAAAACTACAATGAATGAACTCAAAAAATATAGAAACTAAATTAATATTTAAACATTTTTTTATTTGAATTGTATGTATTATTGGAGCTAAAGTTGTATCATTCGTGTTCGATTTTCTCGCAATAAGTTTATATCATTCAAATACAACCTTTCCATATTTATAAAACTTTGATCATTTCAATAATTTGTATGGAAAATGGCACAATTCTAAAAATAAAAACTAAAAACTAAGGTTATATAGTCATTTTTATTAAACTATACAATTTTTATACTCATCATTTTTTAAAATTTCACGACAATTTAAAATATACATAAATATATTTTATTTTTTTACATTCTATTACTTTTTAAGGAATATATCATGCTTTTATTTTATGGAGCAAAACTTGTGTATATCAATAGCAATCAACATGTCAAGTTGATGATTATGATACTCATCCCAACACATTCCATCACAAGAAAAGGCGAAGGAGACAAATTTTGAGCTGCCAAATTTGGTGATAGCCTAACAAACACAAATTTAATGTGATGTATAATTTATTATTAAACAAATAATAATAATAATCTTAAATAATCAACAAAACAATGATTAATGATACTTTTTATAGTTTAGATTTTGTCAGATTTGAACAAGATTAAATATATATTTTATTTGTATTTTCGTTGTTTTTATTTAATTTGATTCTTATTTTCGTTTTATGTTCAATTAGGTTTTTATTTTCGTCAAATTTTGGTTAATTTGGTTATTTTTGCTAACGTTGTTTAAATAGTTAATGTTTTTGAACAGTAGTAGTAGTACCACGTGTCAGCTACTGTTTTTTTTTTTTAATTTCAAAAAATTATCGACATGTCAATTAACAATTGTGCCATGTGACAATGACATTGACATGTGGTACAATATGACTTGACACATGGACAATTTTTTTAAAATTAATTTTTAAAAAAATAAAAATAAAACAAAAAAACAAAAGCTGACACGTGGCATGTACTGTTCAAAAACGTTAACGGTTTAAACACAGTTTGTAAAAAGGACCAAATTAACAAAAAATTGACGAAAATGAGAACCTAATTGAACACAAAACAAAAATAAAAATAACAAAAATAAGAAACAAATGTAAATTTAAGCCTTTTAACAAAGTTAGTGCATGACTATATTTTGTTGGAAATGACACCCACTACGATTATCTTAGAACAAGTGTCTTTTTTTTATTTGCCTACTACAACATAAAGTTATAAAGCCTTTTGGTAAGGAAAATAAATTGTTTGATACTATTTGAAAACTTTTACAAAAATAAAATAGTTTTAATAAAAATTAATTTTTATATTTAAAAGATAATAATTATGAGAAATAATATCAAATAATAGTAAAATAAAGTACAGTTTCAAAATGTTATTGTAATCTAAATAAAGTTGAAGCTTTTAGGTTTATGATCGTAGGACCTTCTATGGTCCTTGATTGGTGTTTTGGTAGATAGAAGAAGGATCGGAATCTGAAGTAGTCCTTCTCAATGCAGCCTTTGGAGAGCAAAACAAAAGCAGGAACAAAACAACCTAAAAGGAATATAAAACAAAATAAATTATTATTTTATTTTGATATAATATTTTGTTAAAAAATATGTAGAATAGTTGTTTTTTTCTAACGGATAGTAGTAAAGAAGACTCATATCACATGGAATCATGTCAACAATCATTGTATGGAATTTTGACGAAGCCTTTCATAATATTTTAATTTTGGAGAGTCCTATTCTACCCTCACATGAAGGGTCACAAAATAATTAACATAACATTATTAACGAGTTTATAGTTAGCATTACTCTGCAAGGAAAAGGCACTAAAAAACCAAACCAAGTGATTTTTACTTGTTAGTTTTTTGTTTTTTTTTTTCAAAAGTTCATTAAGAGGAGATATTTTCTCAATTTTTGCATTAAAATGTTGCAATTATTTATTTATTGGTTTCGATGATTTTGGAGAAAAAATAAACAAAACTAGTAATTCATCTTTAATACCACGGCTTCATTATCGAAAATCATCATTTCACTAACGATTTCATTATGAAAATATCTCCATTCCAATTACCATTTTGTTTTGTCTTTTATATTTATAGATTAATTTTTCAGAAGAAAAAAGACTCAATTTTTTTTCCTGTACTATATGAAATTTTAAGATGGACAAATCATTGAGTTATTATAAAATTCAAAACTTTTTGTGTGTGTGTGTGTAATTTCTTATAAAAAGAATTAGTTGTGGTTGTGTGAGGTAGCATTTGATGTATAATATGATGAGATATAATTTATTTTGTAACAGTTAAATATATTTATTTTTAATAGTAGAGAGATTTATATTTCTGACCCATTAGAATTTAAAACGGAATAAGTTTATTTTCTGTTTTATTTGAGTTAGTTTAACATTTTGAAGCACATGTACTTGTAAGATTTATTTATATGATTCAAAATAACTCAAATTGAATATCTATTTAGTTGTAATCATTATAATATATTTAAATTTGTGATCTGATGTGTGTATAGATAGTTATATCCTCGTGTGGTAATTTGATTTATCTTGTCCACGTAAAAGGAAACTAATAATATTTTGTACAATTTTATTTATCTTGTTCACCTATGTGTATGTTAATCATGATAGAATGATTGAATTGTTTGTTCGTAAATTGCTTGGTTTAGTTTAATGTGTTCAACATTATTGATTTAAATTTGGTATTTAAGTAGCATGATTTTACTTGATTGGATTTAAATTTGTGAAGAACCTTGCTAAGTGAATTTTGTAATGAGAAGTTGTTATAGAACATGGCATATATTATGTTAAAGTGATGTTTGATTTGTGGAATAATTGAGAATGAGCATATTAGTATGAACAATTGGAATTATTACACCTATTAGAGTCAATTGAGCCAGCAAGTGTGCTTATTTCTTCTTTGATTTATTATATAATATCGAACGGTAATTATTAACTTGAGTTCTCATTGTAAATACATATTATATACTTATATTTGTTTATATTTGATATGAAATATGTAATGCTTTAGTTAACAAGGTAATTCTATAAATTGGGATGTTACATAAAACACAATTTAACTTTTTCTAAAAATAGTTAGTTTTAATTACTTTTTGAAAGTTTATCCTTTAAGTACTTTTTTATAAAATCTATCCATAAACATAAAATAAAAATTATTTGCAAAACACCATAACGTATTTGTAAACACCATTAACATACTGATATCAATCATTTGATCTTCTTCAATTAAGCTACGTTTGACTGGAACTACTAAGATTTCTTTTTTTATAAAACCTGACTTAATTTTGTGTCTTTGGTTCCGTAAGTTTAGTATATCCACTTATCAAACCTTCCTAACAGTGATGCATGCAGCTGAGGATACTTTGTATTCATGTGGAAGCAAATAAATCTGTTTGCTAAGTGTCCTCCACCTTTTTATGTACTGCTTGATTCATAAAGTTTACAGCATCTTTAATTTTCTGCTGTTTTATGATGGGTTCGAGTTTCAGGCTAACAATTTATTTGGACCAGTTCTTTCCTAAGTACCCAAAGAAAAAAAAGGAAATCATTTTTTTATAATTAAAATATACAAGTTAAAAAATTAAAAATTCATGAAAGAAATTTATAGATCAGTCTATTAAAAAATATTTAATTTTCTTTTTATTTTACTAGCTCACCAGTATTTATGAAAAAACTCTCCTCAACTCTTTAGTGCTGAAGGTATTATACGATAAGATATGATAACTATCATATTTGATTATAATATGAATTTTGTTATGAGACAACATCATAAAATAATGTTATTTTTATTATCAACTTTTACTTTCAAGTTACGTCCTCTACCCTTTTTCAAGAAGGATAACAAGGAAAATGTTAAATACACTCCTCAATTTTTCTATACTTATAAAACACCTAATAAAAAGAATAACATTTTTATTTCTACAATTATATATCTTAATTATTTTATATTTTAAAAGAAAATATTATACGATTAGTGTTGAATTGGTGATTGTTACAAATTAAAGTACACGTCCACAAAAAGCATGCATCCTCGTAGCAAAACATATACCGAAAACATTTTGACTATTTGACTTTCCCTATTTATTAAATATAAAACTTAAAAGCAAAATAATCAATACAATATGACTTTTTTAATTAAATGTTACTCCAAAAAGTTGATCATGCGTCCTTGTTCTTCATTTCTTTTAATATAAAAATTAAAAGTTAACATCATAATCATTAAATTAAAAAAAAATTAAAAAAAAATTAAAAAAAAACTGCTCTCTTAAAACCCCTCCTTTGTCAATCATAATCACATTCCACCTATGTGAAATTCAAAAAAGATTTTAAAAGACAATATAAATTCGGAGAGTATGGACAATAACCGGTTAGAAATGTTGGCCATCCAATCCTGACTTGAAATCGATCAACAAAAACCAGTACCAAAAATAACAAATAAAGATAATGATTTCATACAAGATATACACGTTCCTTAAAATAAAACCATGATTAACAATGAATTTACACCACGTTGGGTAGTCATCTCCCTTTGATTTCGAGAACTGTGAGAGCGGCTTTCAATTGCACCAAATATTTGCATTAGATGCCAGAGATTCCCATATACAATGCAATCCTTCCGGTGACAAAATGGTGCTTGTTATAAGATACAAAATTTCAATACTTGTCTGCTGAAAGACACTGGTGAGTGGATGCTGATATTTTGCTCAGTCAAGAAAAGATCATTGAGCTGGACGTTGAAGCTGTACCAATGATACAGCACACAAATCAGATGCGTCAATACAGCGTCAAACTTCGTCCAGAGGCATGGGCTGGGAACTAAGAAGTCTTTCAGCCTCATCATTGGCTTCTGCTTGAATTTTCCATCCCTGCGTTGAAAAGTAAAAACTGTTACAAAACAAAGCCAAGACCCCCAATGCTACAAGGACCAAATTGTTACTATCACATTAAATGTCCTGATTAGGACCAACCCACTTTTAAGTCTAGATTAGATTGGCACAACAGATATGTAACGTTTTTCATCTCCCATACAGGTCAACATGTCTGAGGCCTTTAATCCAAATCACAGGAACGAGGGACAATGACATCTTAATTGCTGCGCTAGATATTAGAAGAAAGAAAAATCTACGATAGAAATGATATCACTGCAAGGCTTTCTACTTCCTAGTCTAAGAAGTTCATAATAATTCTGGGAGGAATAGAAAACAAACCTCCTCCAAATTTTCAAGCTCCATGATTTGTTCTATCTGTTCTGAGATACTGTCCTGCAATACATGGACCCTCAGCTAAGTAAAAAAACTTGTTATACTAAGATGTCATCACCCAAAACGAACATATGTTTAAGTAGTTTTACCATATTACTAGCAGTTTCAGCAGCAAGAACATCAGTCTCCATCTCCACTTCGATTTCAATCATTGAGGAAATCTGACCAAAGAGTACTATCACAGTATTACATACATTTACTGCATTGAGTATTACAAAAGCAACAACAAGAACTTGCTTTTTTGTAATTCTCAGGAGAGCAGATATTATATCGAACTTCTTAAGAAAACATACCCTAGCATAGCTGTCAATCAGTTCAATCCGTCCTCTAAGGGAGTTTTGCAGACTCTCTCGCACCCTCTTGACTTTACTTCTCCGATTCCTGGACATAAACAAAAAGATAAATGGCAACTATAGACTAGAACAAAAAGGAGTGAAGACACAAAAAATAATCTCAAGGGACCTTAACAAAATCGATCATGGGGGTGAACAAATATTTCTACAATCAGAGATGTGTGATGCTATAGCAATTTACCGATAAGCAGGTTCTCCAACAGCTGAAATTTTGTTCTCAAGTTGGCACATTCGAGCTAGCATCCAAATCTACAAAAGTAAAAAATCAAATTTATATAACTCAAGCTACAGGTACATTTTCAAGGAAGCAGGAGGGAAAGTAAACTATTATGCTACTCTCTCATTCTGGGATGAGATGTACAGTACAACAAAGGAACTTTGTACGAATGATTTTCAGAATATACTAACATCTGAAGTTACTAGTATATAATCTAAATGTTCCAATCAATTATCATTCTCTTGCATTCTTTTAAATCACGCTGACTTTTCCTCGAAGCAGCATTTTGCACAAGACTTTTATGCCAATCAGAGTTAGATATCTATCATATCACACTGCCATTCCTTTCTTTCTTCTTATTATGGAAAGTATATAGAGCAATATTTATAAGACAATGAAGGACGGTTCCAAGTGGCTTAGATATCAATATTATCTACTATTAATATATTTTAGTTGTCAGTTAAAAGACAATATTCTGTAAAAGTTCTCAATTTTCGTTTTAAACAATGCAACATTTATTAAACGAAAACTTAATCCAAGGGGGAATTTGCTAGTACGAAAGCTCATGTTTGAGGCAAAGTACAATGCAGCTTTCCCTCCTTTGAATGTGAACTTGACAGTTTCTCCAAAAGATTGTTGTGATTATAAGTGCTGGAATCCCTTTGCTCTTCAAAATAAATAAAGGTCGGTTCATCCTGCTAATCACAAATCATGAAGTAGCAAACCTCTTTTTCAGCTGCTTCTTTGAGGTCATTGATGCGAGACAGAAGAACATCATATTGAGATAATAGTCGTTGCTTGATCGCAACTGCATCTACTGACTTCTGTGGAAGCTGAAACCAGGAATAAAAGCAGATTACTTATTAAATCTTTCCTGAGAACGTTCATAATTGATTTATTGTGAGCAATAAATCAAGGGGCCAGCTAGTCATAATAGGGTAGGAAAGGAATTATAATTTTTAAGAGTCTTAACTTTTTCCTATTTCTTGCATTCTCAAAGAAAGGATTTGCAGTAATAAAACAAAGTACAACCTCTTAATCATTGTAAAACAAGAGTTTCATTTTTTATTTTTGGCCATGAATAGGAAATTTAAATCACAGATATTATAGTACCAACTGAAAAACAACTATCTCTTTCAAGTTACTTTTTTATGGGAGAAAGAAAATTATATGGTATCGCCAGCAGAAAATTGATACTTTTGAGAATTAAAATTTATTGGGTTGAGGAAAGATATATGAGCCTCCCTCAACGTAGAAAAAAATAATGAATAAAGTACCTGATTAAACTGGGGAAGAACAACGGTGTTCAACGTAGACCCAACAACAAGGGTTGAAACTGCAACAACTGATAGTAACTGGGGAAGGCCAGGGTCAATAAGTCCAGAGGCAGCATCCCCGGTGGCCAACAAAGCGATAAGTGGAAAAAGGAATGAGGGTTTCAGCAATGATGAATTTTCTTTTCTTGGGGCTCTTAACAGTAGTGATTCCCGCCCATCTTTGTGCTTTGTTATGCACATAGCTTCCCCGGGATAGAAATCAGGGTTCCTTGGACTGAATTTAAAGGGGCCCACCTTTCTATATACATTTGATGGAGCTGCCACAGCAACAGTTACCCTTTCTCCTTCTTGGGCTGGCAGATCAACTGTTTCAGTTGCAAATCTATGAGTGCGAGCCATACCAGAAGGGGTCCGCACCTAAACAGAAAGAGAAAGAAAGATAGATATCAAGAGGTTATATGTATGAGACTTCAAAAAGATGAACCATAAGGTAAAGATACCAGTAATTGACATGAGGTGATTTCAGTAACAAATTAATATTAAAAGGAAAAACACACTTAGAAACTAAGCACCAGTCTCTCAAAATCTATAAGAAAACATAACCTGCTAAAAGGTATTCACCTGTACAACAAATCAACAAGCTGAAACCAGAACTGGTAATCAAATCTCACAAAACAAAAATAGAAATTGCCAACGGGCTTTCAACATTGAATACACTATATAAACACAAAAAAAAAAATATTAAATGAGTTAAAGCCCTATAAGGATGGGCATGATTTGCAGAAATAAAAAAGTAGATATCAAAAAAGGTTAATGCATTAAGAAGGTATTCCTTGTTCACAGGCAGCCAACTAACCAACTTCAGTACAAGTTATATAGAGTCCCAACAACAACTATTAGACAACCTAACTATCACATGTTGAAGGTGAGTGTAGAGTGCCTACCACAATAGAGTGAACAGCAGAGGGAATGTTTTGCTTCCTCAGTTTCACGTATCTTAACCCCCTTTCCCACGCCGATATGTCCATGCTGCGTTCGGCAGGAGGAGATCCTTAGAAAAAGTGAATACTCCATGATCAACACCATACACATTCATTATGTATCAACAAAAGGACAAACGTTGGTTACAGAAAAATAAACTGGGGGAGGGGAGAGCAACACTGGAAGAACTTATGTATGGTGCTTCCCATGGAAAACGGAAAATCTATGGATTTATGGAAATTCAAAAATCAAACATTAAATATGTTTTTTATGTTAAGTGAACAGATGTAAGAAAAGAATAGAATGATATGCCTAACCAACCTGATTTCTTCTGATTCAATACTGACTATGTCACCTGAAACAAGTTCGTATTGGTAGCGACACTTGGAACATGATACTATCTGCAGTACAAATGTTTGAGTTGAGTTAAAACTATCGTACAATCACAATTAATTCACAAAGGTAAATACGTCTGAGAATATCATGAGAGACTTATCCAGAGTTTCATTAAAAACAAGGTGTTGCAGATAACCAATAAGAAGGATGGCTTTATGAATCTCAACAATGGACAACAGCAGGAAATTACTTCACACTTAACAACAACAAAAGTCATTTCTAGTTTTGTACACGCCAGAAGATTAACCTTCATTGTCAACAACCCATCAAGGAATTGTGAATAAGACAAAAAAAAAAAAAAAAAACAAATCAGCAATACTCGTGTCAGAAATTACACCCAGAAACATTGAAGCAAAATGAAAGAGTTAGTGATGGAATAGAGCTAGAGCCCACAGAGCTCCAGACATCTTTTTCAAAATAAGCTTCCAATCGGCAAAATTCAACATTAATATATCTTGTTTACAAGGTGCTCTTATAATAAATTTTGTGTCGATATTAGCATTCCAAGAATGGAATAAAAGCTTGGCAATGGTGTAGTTGAGTTACTATTTGATCCATAATGCCCAAGGGAATAAGTTCGAAAGCAAGAGGGAAGGGTACACAGTTAATTGCTCACTAGATGGATATCGATGAAGGATAAGCTTACACCATTTCCCGATGACTCATGGTTCCATTAAATTAAAAGATATCCACAGAGAAGGAGAAATAAACTACATAAAAAAATCAAAGTAGTAATAATAGAATTAAAGTTCGGCACGGGCATGGGAGGAATACCTGAATACCTTGTTGTGGCTGTGCAACACCAACAGCAATCCGACAACTAGGACATTTCACTACCTTCCCAAAACGTACCTGCAACAATCAAGACCGTTAACATTGGGGTCAAAAACAAGTCCAATCCTGCAACAACATTGACCACGACATATCTAAAAGCCAAATCCACCACAACATATACACATGACGATCCAATTCACTGCAATGTCATTAATTCGAACGGTACCTCCTCACCAGGTGAAACGCCGACCTCACAAATATACTTAATCACTCTAAGAGCGTCAGAAACCCTTAACACCGCCGCTAAACCCTGAATCAACAGTGCATAAACATTTGCATTTGGCCGCGACCACTTCCATCTCGCAGCCAGAGGGCCACTATCGTCAACTAAGCACACCACACAAACACAGCGTCACCAAATCGTAATGATGATTAACACAACGAGCGCGAACTGAAGAGAGAAATAACCTGGATGTAAACTGGCGCGCATGGCGTAGAAGATGGAAAGAGCGAGTTCAGGATTGTTGCGGTTAAGCGCAGCGGATATGACGGAGCAGCAGTCAGAGGTGGAAACGAAGCCGCCGTTCCGGGAGGAATTGTCGGCGATAATCTGCAAGGCCTCGTCGGCGTCTTTGGCGTTGGCAGCGACTTGGAGGAGGAGCTGTTGGTCGAGTATGTTGGCGGTATCGTCGGAGGTTTCATTGTGGCTCTCGCTGACGGAGGCTTTGGAATTAAGGAATCGCGAAAGGTTGGAAAGAGAGGGAGTGGTGAAAAATAGAGAGGGAGAAGGCGAGTTGGTGTTGGCGGCGTGGTTGACGCAGGTTTCGGAGAGTTTGGGGAGAGAAGAAGAAGGGTGATGGAGTACGCGAGAGAAGCATGGAGTGCAGAGATTTAGAGTCATAGCAGAAACGTCAGAAAGCATGCGAAGCTGTGAAATGGTGGCAGTGGCGCCAGGGAATGGCTCTTACATTGTTTGTTGTGGGAGGGAAAGGAAGATTAGGAATGAGAGGTGGTTAAGAGAGAGGGGTGAATCCAATTCCAGAGTAGTCTGCGATGTACTGGATAACTTAGTACGTTGTGGCCGTTGATTTGCTTCGAGATTTTAAATAATCAGAACACTAATGGTTTGGATTGTGAAGAAAATAAACATAAAAATGTGGAGATGCGGGGAATCGAACCCCGTGCCTCCCGCATGCGAAGCGAGCGCTCTACCATATGAGCTACATCCCCGATTTTGACTGTTATGTATAATGTATTGTCATATTATTTAATATGATAACTGAATTGTTGAAATTGGCTGAATAAATTACTTCGTCCTGCATTTTTATTTATTCTACCATCATAATTTTTCTTTTAATTTAATCATATTTTATTTTAAATTAATTTAATATTTTTATTTTCTTCATTTAATTATCTAATGAAAGAAGACTGACATATGATTGATGAGACTCTTTTTACTAACATAGAAATTCAAGGTAAATATTTTTCTTTAATCTATTGGTTTTGGTATGTTACTTCTTTGTGGTGTTATTTGCAAGCTGGTTTGACTTGATTCCTTGTATATTCTTTAAGTTGTAACTTTTTTTTAGTTAATCTTATGAGATTATTTTATTGTTACTGAATTGGTTATTTACTAAGTAATTTGAATTCATTGTATTTGCTACAATTTTGATACAGGTGAAATATGAAATATGTTATTCGTCTCTACATTTACATTTTCAGTAAATTTTAAAATTAGTTTATTTTGAAATTTTTATCAATTTAGTCATTTGTTTTTCAAAATACGTAAATTTAATCATTTTAATCAAATTTTGTTAAATTTATTTAACATTTTAAGTGCGTTTCATAATAGTATTTGACTCAACATTACAGCAAGAATATGTCTAACAGTATAAACAACTCATATACACTTTTGAAATGCATACGAAACATCAAATAAACCTAATAAAATTTGATTAAAAGACTAAAATTATGTATTTCAATAAATGAAAGACTAAATTGGTCTAAACTTTCAAAATTTACTAAAAATTAAAAAATCAAAAATATATTTAACTGAGAAAATATTTCATTTTTTAGGAGTTCCTAAAGTGAGGGTAACTATCTAGAAAATGCAGCTATTAACTATATTTATAGAAAAAAAATGATTTTTTACACTACTTGTATCATTTGACAATTTAATTTTAGAAATATTTTGATTAATAAAAAAACAACCTTTGTATTTGTAAAAATATTAAGAAATTAAAAAGTAAAATAGTAAATATAAGGTGTAAATAAAAGTTTTGTATGTATTAAAATAATAGTATCTGATTACCGAAAACCCCAAAATCAATCACTCCACCAAAACATCAATTTACAAATCTAAAATCCCATAAAGCTATAAAGCTATAAAAAAGAACCATGATTTACCAAAAGGAAAAAAAAGAAAAACAAAACTCTTGTTGCGGCAATTTTCTCATGACAAATAAATGAAAGGAAAAATGTTAATTTACACCTATCAATCTTCATATCCCTTTCTAACACCTAATAAAAAAATACTTTTTATTCTTTCTTAGTTAATTAATTTTAAATTATTATATATTTTAAAGTAAAAATGTTATTTTACTAATACTGGATAGGTGTTGAATAAAAAATAGGGTGCTTATATATATATATGTATCAAGAGACACTTATTAAGTGATATCGTTGGTCTGCTTGTTGGCTTATTTGCGTTTGCACTTAAAACTTACTAACATATCAACCATAGTAATATCTGTTATTTCTACCAATCTATTCAAAAGAAAACATCTTAAAAAAAATAAAAAATTTAAACATTTAATAAGTATAGATCGAAAATTAAAAAATGTTGTGGAAAGTAGAATGACTACGATGAATTACCTAAACTTAACGGTCAAATTTATACAAACTTTCCGGTGTCTAATAAAACATTATCAAAATGGTTTAACATACAAGCCGGCACATAATAAAACTAAAAGAAATCTTTCATCCTAACTTTACAGCAATAATAAAAAAAAATTCTGTTGAAAACCATCGAAGTTTTGTCGTGATTATTTATTTTAGATTAATTATGTTTTTATTCTCGATTTTTAAAGATTACTGATTTAATTTAATTTTTCAATTTTAAAATTATATAAATTTAATTTTTTAAGTAAATTTTGTTAAATTTATATTTCAACCTTGTTTTTTAATATTTTTTAACTAATATTGAAATGATAAAATATGTTAATAATTTAAATGTTAAATTTATTATAAAATATATTTGAAAAATAAAAAAATTTAATAAAATTTAGTTAAAAAAAATTAAATCGACACATTTTTCTAATTTCAAAATTAAGAACTAAATTAAGTAAAAATTAAGGAAAAAAAAACTGATTACGATTAGGAAAGAAACGTATTTAACCCTTCATTTTGAATATTAGGAAAATTCAATATTTTTTCTCTGTATTATGCGTTGACCGGCGGCATGGCCTGGTTCAAAGTCGTGGTTAAACAACAGTAACAAAATAGAATTGAAAAAACAAATTGTGATTTTGAATAACTCTTTTTTCAAAGAAAAAAAATGAATTGAAAAAGGTTTTGGTAACAATTTATTGAGAAGCAAAGGGTGTCTATTGTGGAGAGGAGAAGGAGGAGGAAGCGGGAGAGGAAGAAGAAAAGGAAGCCGTGGATGTTTCCGGGGATTTCCGGCAGAGGGGGCAGGTGGCGTTCAACCTGAGCCACTCGTCGATGCAATCTGCGTGAAAATAGTGGTCACATTCCGGAATGCTCCTTAGCGTCTCTTTGGGTTCATATTCTGAGAGGCAGATTGAGCAGGTGTTGTCGCTGGGCTTCAATAACCGACCACTCTCTCCGATCAGAGTTTTCGGGTACTTTTCAATGGTGGCACCGTCAAGACCCGCCGCAAAAGGAACGGGTTGCAGGGAAATGCTCATGGGAAGATGCGTGCCACGTCGACGGTGGCTCAGCCTCCTAAACTTGCCGCAGACAAAGCACGAAATCCCGATTAAGCATAACAGACCTGGTATTCCCACTCCAATGGTTAACCCGTATTTTGCACTCCTCGAAAGACCTGTGTACATCAAATTAAGTAATATTTTATAAACCTTCTTTTATATCTCTATTCACCTTCTACTATTTACATACAAGTATTAATTAAAATTGAATAATAAAAATCGATTTAAGAATTCAGAAAAATATAGGCTATTGCTGACTAATACTATATAATTATTTTTAATTATAGATGTCAATTCATAAGGCTTGCTTCCTTTGTGGAACATACTCGAACTGAACCTTGACAATTTCCTAATATTATTTTATAATCTAAGATATATATAGTTGGAGTGCATGACTCACGCCTTGAAAGAAACCAACTCATCTCTAATTCTTTCCTACCTGATTGTCATATTTTCAACTCATCATCAATCATGCTTAGTGTTCCAATTTGTTTTTTAATGGAAATTATGAGCCAATAATCCATTTTCATAAATCGAAAGTCAAAGAACCCTACACTGTGATCAAACTGGTTCTGGTTTCCTCGAGAAAAAAAAATTCTTTATTCAAAGTTCGGCAGCAAAATAAATTCAGTCGTTTGAAATTTGGCAACAAAATAAATCCAGTCGCTCTCACTGAATTTCATTTTTATTTCCGACACGGTTTGTTCTATAAAATAGTTTATCATCATGCTGTGAAAATTTAATCTTTCTACTGAATCCCACATAAACAATGTGTTTGTTCTTCCTCAGAAGAAACATTTGAAATAATTAAGCTATGTTCTCCGAAATAAGAAGACGTTATTTCTCTTTCGCGTATATTGTCAACTTCCACCACAGCCATCCATTTCTGAAGATGGCGGCATTAAACCCGAAGTTGACAAAGAGTTGCTTGATTGCTTATTTATTCATTTCTCAATCAATCGACCCTTTACCTACCAAACTACAAATTTGACAAACAACCTCAACCAACTAAACTATAGCGTCAACGTGTCGCATGTTGTTGTGAATCAAACACAACCACGAAACGAAAATTGAAGAGCAAAGTAATCAATCAAAACCATACCTTTGCCGGAGTCCCCAGGGAAGCACCCAACTCGAAGACTTTGATTTTTTTTATCAGAGAACCCACAAACTTGACCACTGAGTGCACAATCGCCGCACCTGGGTTCGGTCCACACCAATTCAATGTCTGTGTTGAGATCGGGCCAGAAGGGCCACATGGGCATGTCCAACACAGGGAGAGGAACAAGAGAATGAGACATTACTTGACACAGTTCCGGCATCATCGTTGACGACACAATAGGTTGCGACCACGAAGCTATCACCGAATAGTTTCGGTTGTTGTCGCTAAGGCACGAAATCGGCATTAACGGAGGGAACTGAGACGAGCCCGTGACGTTTGAGGGGCAACGCATGAAAGTGAGGTTGAAGGGAGACGATCCATAAATCCTGGGGTTCAAAATAAAAGGTGAACCCGAAAGGTTCCAGTTGTGTAAGAACCGTTTTGGGAGACATCCATTGGGGTCGTTGACTTGGATGCTTTGGGAGTCGTAGTCGATGTTTTTGACGACGAGGTTCCCGAAACCTGGGATGTCTATAACTGTTTGTGTGCGGTTGATGCAAGAAAGTTGGAAGCTTGGAACTGGGAAATAGCTGCAGCGAGGATCTTGGTTGGATTGTTTCAAACCGAAAGGGAAGAGAATGTCTACACCGCCGCATCTGAAGGTGTCACAGTTAGGGTGTTGGTTGTTGTTGGCTCTTGTGGTTTGGAGATGGAAAAGGAGGAGACAGAAAGAACATAGTATGAGTGAGGTAGCCATTGATTTGAGAGGGTGAGAGGGAGATAATTAAGAGTGAAAAGTGTTGTGTTTTGAGTTGGGAAAGGGTAGGGTGGGTGTGGGGGGTTTCTTTAATGGTGAGTGCATTCCCAACAAGTCACCAAGAGAGGGAAGTAGAAAATGGAACCTCCCAAGTCAATTTTTTTTTACGTAATTGTCAACAATGGTCAATTCAGGGCACTCGCGTGGCACTCCCATTGAACTGTTCCACAAATGACCGATTGCAAGAGACAAAACAGAAATATAAAGAACAAAGAATGCAGCTGAAGTGGCAGCGGGATTCACTGCTTCCTTCAGTTTCCTATGGTCGTGTGGAAAAACTTTCACGGCAAAGTTCAGTCTTAGTTGTAAAAAAGGGAAAGAAAATCAGTATTTCCATGTTGGTTAGAAAGATGAGAGTTAAAAAAGTTCAAATTGCTTGCGACTTAAACTACACACACAAAATCGAAAAAAAGGACTGAATTTATAATGTTTTTATGGTCTATAAAAGAAACATGAATCCCCTTCGCATTCACCAAAATTGACACGGCAACTCGTCTGATTGATCCTTTTCACTAGTAAAGTTAAGCTAATTAAAGGATCGGTCTAATCCTATTAGGCACACACTTCCACCAACTTCTTTAAATTCAATAATAATAATAAAGGAACGGTCGAATAATGTTAATATTTCTCTAGTGTAATATTTTCTTTATTACACTAAGTTTGTAATAAAATTCTTAAGGTAAAAGTGGAATTAAATAAAATGGTAAGACGTAGGAAGGAAATGAATGGTGCAAGAAATATCGACAATGACGATAGACTTTTTCCTCATGCTACCTCATTACTACTAACTTCACCTCCTTAATAGAATAGAAAAAGACTACAATACTTTCCATGTCACCATACCATCACCGCCTTTGTCACTAACATCTTTGTCTGCTCCACCGTTTTACTGCATTTCTTCTCTGTAATGCATTCACTCATTGAGAGGAAGAATAAGAGGGAGAAATCGTTTTGAAAAATAAAAAACTCATTTTGAAACTACCATTTGTGTTTTGGGATACATTTCATGTATTTTGAAAAATTTGTTTAAAAAGTTCATTTCGAAAAGTTCGTTTCAGAAAGTATATTTTGAAAAGTTCGTTTCAGAAATTATATTTTGAAAACTTGTTTCAAAAGGTTTGATTTATATGTCAAAAAAATTGTTCTGAAAAGCTCGTTCTGAAATATATTTAATGTGTTATGAAAAGCTTCCTCCTAAAAACCTGTTTTGAAAATCTTATTTTAAAAATTTACAGAAATCATATTTTTGAAAATTTTCAAGATTATTCCGGAAGTTCCCTTTTAGAAAGATAAAATTATTATTTTAAAATTGTGGGGTTGCAGTTAAAAATTATAGAAGTAGGCCAAGAAAAAGCCCACGAAGAAATGGTGTAAGAAATGTGGAACCCATGAAACCTCCTTTTTATGGCTTGAAAGTGTAATTTACTGAAAAAAGATCGTATTTTTAGTTTCCTAAACATCAAAATCATGCAATAATAATTCTTTGAAAAGTACATACTTATTAAGTAAACTCTATTTATACTCTAGTATTGTGCAGATATAAATTTATTATTATGCAAATATTAATAATCATATGAGAATTGCTTATTATTTATATTATTACTGTTTTACTTTTTTATTATTGATTTACTGATTTATTACATGAAACAAATAAGGTGACCAATTTTTGATATTCTATAAATTAAGTTAAGTTGTTCACGAGAAAATGCTGCAAAAGTATCCATGTCTGTGACAGATATTTATAAATAAAATTCATGATAAATAATTGATACATGTATTTTAATATTTATTTATAAATAGGTCTGGTTTATATGTATTATATTATTCATATCAACGAATATTTGTTGTTCATAAAAAATTAAAATTTAATTTATATTTTATTAAGTTAAATTTAATTTATATTTAATTAGATTAGATTATATTAATTTTAATTTAATTTATATTTTATTTTTATAATTTTATATAAACTAATTAATTTTTTTATTACGAATAGGGTTATAAATCACGGATCGGCTGTCTGATCCGATCCTGTTCATGAGTGTGTTTCGTTTTGTAGACATGAAAATCACGCAAAAAAAAAAAATTATATTAACATATACAACCATTTTTTACAAAAACAAAATTGTAGTAATTAATTAATTACAGTGGAAGGAGAAGGATTGCAGTGATGAAGAGATGAAAAAATTTGCAGAAGGTACAGTGAGTGCTAGAGAGATTCTTGAATGCAGAGACGATCAACAGGGACGAAGAGAAGTTGATGCGCAATGTCCTTGAACTGAAGAGGTCCTTCGTTGCATTTAGAGAGCAACCTTGCAGCTTCTTCCTTTGTCAATCTAACCCTCACTCTCACCCCTTCTTTTTCTCCCACCACCTTTTCATTTTCATTTTCTTCTCCCATTATCGTAGCTTCTACCTCTGCAAACCGCACACTTTTCTTCACTCTTTCTTTTTCTCTCGACTCATCTCTGTAAACTCCTTTTCTCACTTCCACTGCCTCCACTTTTGCCTTTTTATGTGACACTTTTCCTCCGAAGCATGCAAACATGGTGCGAATCATTCTCAGTTAATCAGTTTTACGAAGGAACAAACTGTGTTAAGTGCTGAGCAAAAGGGGCATGGAAGAGTGAATTTATAGCAATGATTTAGG
>Ga0214545_1003262_pt1 | contig 31090 bp, 16 predicted proteins | sample CNSS4metaG_FD_160064 | JGI IMG/M metagenome (GOLD analysis project Ga0214545, IMG submission 160064) | Root nodule microbial communities from cowpea collected in UCLA plant growth center, Los Angeles, California, USA - CNSS4 | ecosystem: Host-associated > Plants > Roots > Nodule | place: USA...
AATATCACTTTTTAAAAAAAAAAAAAAAAGAAATTAGTTGAAAAGATGACGATTTTACCTTTAATATCGTCATAATGACTTAACCTAATTTTGAAAAAATAATTTCAACAAATCCTATTTTATAAATTAATGATCAAAACGAACCAGAAATACAAAAAAGTCCACAAACAGTCATCACAGATCCCGTGGTTCCAATAAGAAACCACGACTATTTTAAAAAATAAAAATGATTTTTTGATAAATATTTTATTAATAAAGTTAACAAAATTATTAAATAGAATAATATTTTTTATAAAAGTTATAAAAATAAAGCAACATAGTTTTAAAGTTCTTTTTTATGAAAAGTGGTTGTTTGTTAAAGTTTATAAAATAAAACCTTTTTCCATATTTACCCTAACTTTTATTTTTATGGTCTTTCCTTCTTTTTTTTCATGAAAACAATATTTCCTTCCCATACCTACCACCCTTTTGGTTTTACATGAAAACAATCGGTTTTTGTTTCCTTCTTATATTTACATGGAAAAAAAAAAAAAGAGAAGAAAAAAAAAGTCCACGCATTATGAACGATGCTTTCAAGTATTAATCATTTACGCATATTATAGTACGTAGTTCTTAATCATGATTCATATTGTCGCTTGGTAGGTGGACATGAGTGTGCTAAGAAAAAAGAATGTGTACCTGTTTATTTCTTCCCTAGACATCACGGAAGAAGAGATTTCAGTACTGCGACCAGTTTATGATTTGATTAAAACTAAAGACAATTATAAGATTGTGTGGATTCCTGTTGTGGAGGCATGGACTGAGCAGCTGCGCAAGAAATTTGAGGTTTTGAAAAGCAAGATGGCATGGTACGTGGTGCAGTATTCTGGAAGCATAGCAGGATACAAGTACATTAAGGAGGAATGGCACTTCAAAAGGAATCCTATGGTTGTGGTGTTAAGCCCTCGAGGGAAGGTGCTACACTCCAACGCATTCCATTTGATTCAGGCTCATGGAACCAGGGCTTTCCCGTTCACAACTTTCAATGAACAACAAATAAACAACGAAATCAACTGGGTTGGCTCTGTAGTAGGCAACATCCACCCCGTCATAAACGGCTGGGTAAATATACTAATTGTTTAAACTTAAATCTTAAACAAAACTATAATGTGATGATGTGAAGTAGTTGTATGAAGCAGGTGGTAGAGCAGAAGTACGTTTTCTTCTATGGAGGGAAGGACAAAGAATGGATCCAACAGTTCAGTAAGTACGCGAGGGCCCTTGCAAATGATGTCGCTGTAAAGGAGGCAAAGATTTGCATAGAGTTGTTTTGTGTGGAAAAGGAACACAAAAGCGTGGTGAAGCGGTTTTGGAGGGGCATAGAGAGTTTGTTTGTGACTAAGGTTCAGAAGGCGGTTGATGCAGTGACCCAAGAAGTTCAAAAGATGCTTTCCTACAAGAACGAAAGCGGGTGGGCTCTCCTGAGCAAAGGGCCATCGGTGGTGACGAGTGGTTATGGAATTGCAATGTTGAAGACAGTGGCGGAGTTTGAGAAATGGAAAGAAGTTGCAATAAAAAAGGACTTTGGGTTATCCTTCAAAGAGCAGCATGCGAAGATTGCCGCCGCCACCACTCACCGTTGCTCTCAGCTTGAGATTCCTAATGTTGCAGGAAAGTTACCAGAGACCATCAAGTGCCCAGATTGTCCTGGGGTTATGGAGATTTTCATCAGCTATAAGTGCTGCCACAATGACAATACCACTCACTACTAGATTCAATGGGAGTGACTTGTTTTTGTCTTCGTGTGTGTGTGTGTGTGGGAATAAGAGGCTTGCCTCACCTGTTATGCGTATCGTTTAGGATTACGTGCTAGCTACTCTAGTAAAATAAAGATCTCTCTGTATCAAGATAAAAAAAATGTGTTTGAAGTTATGCTTTCGTTGTAATACTAGTGGATCCAAAAATTCATTTACCAATCCATTTGTGCGACTCATTTAACATATTAGATGAGTTCGAGTGTAATTTAATAAAATATATATAGATTGATTATTATGAAAAATTATAATAAAATAAAATAAAATAAATTATAACTTAACTTGATGAAGGTAGATTTATAAAAGGGATTAAGATTCTGTTTTTATCATAATAATCTTTTATCAAAAAAGGAAGTAAGAAAAGAAAGAAAGATAAAGGAGAATGATATTTGAACTATTAAATTTTGACAACTTTTCCTCACAACATGAGGTGACATTTTCTAAATGGTTTTAGAATATTGAGAATAAGAAAATACAAAGATGGAAAACCACTTAAAAAATGACACATAAGATTGTAAAAGAAAATTGTCAGAATTTAGTAGTCAAAAAATCATTTTCCAAAGATATAAAAGGATAGATTTAGAAAAGTAGATTGAATAACAAAAATTGAAGAACACATTCTCATTAAATATCCTATGGATCAAAGATTAGTATCGTATTATAACTTATGTGTGTTAATGTGTGAGATGAATCTTAAGATTCTAAATAAGTTTTCTTGGAAGAGTTATGATCAAATAAAAAATTACAAATTAATTTACTTGTGGTATCATAGCCAAATTATTATATTTATGATTTTCCTTTTTTACGATCTTTCTTCCTAATTATATTTTTAGGAATTTTTATATGAAATTTTTTATGAATTCTAATTTTTATGTCATATAGTTCGCTACTACTTATATATTATACGGTTAAATGTGTTTTTGGTCCTTCAAGATTCAGTGAATTTTGGAATTAGTCCATCTTCGAAACTTTATACCAATTTAGTCCTTCATCTCTAAAAATGTGTGAATTTAGTCCTTTTAACCAAATATTGTTAAGTTTATCTGACGTTTCAACCGTATTTCATGAAAGTATTTGAATTGTTTACACCGTTTGACACATTTTCGTTTTAATGTTAACTCAAATATTATTATAAAATGCATTTAAAATATCAAATAAACTTAACAAAATTTGGTAAAAAGGACTAATTTCACGCATTTCTAAAGATGAAGGACTAAATTGGTATAAAATTTTGAAGAGGGACTAATTCCAAAATTTGCTGAAACTTGAGAAATAAAAACATATTGAACCCTATATATTATTAATTGACTCGTCAAAATACAGTCTAGACCATCCCATTTTGTTGGCTCATTTAAAAAGTATTAAAAATTAATTTTTTTAAAAAAGGTTATTTTTTTATATTATATTTTTTAAATATATAAGTATATAATAATGTTGTAATTGAAATCTTTAACACCTAAAATTTAAATTTAAATTATTAGTTAGAATAAAATAATTTATCATATAAATAATAATTATTTTAATTTATATAATTAAAAATATTAACTAATCAATTAAAAGTTTAAAAAATAATTTATATGATTAAATAGCCTTTTTATATTCATTTGTATGTATGTATATGTAGCAAATTTTAAAAATTAAAAATTAAAAATATTTGAAAATAAATTAAAAAAAAAATGATAGACTAATAGAGCCTCGTTAGTCCATTCTATACCAAGTAATTTATCATTATTAACTATCTTGTTTAATAGATTGACCCTGCCTGTTTTTAAGAGACCTAATATGAATTGGACCAAAAGGCATCGGAATGACTCAATTTTACTCATTTTGCCATTCTAATTTTACGTGAATAAAGTGAAAGTCGTGGGATTTGATTGGATTCTCTGAATTAAAAAAATTGGATTCTTCTGATTGAAATTTAAATGATATTAAATGTCTCCACTGGTACGTTACCTGAATTGGATCAAGGCTAATGACACTGAATACGAATTGCAATTTCAGTGTGAATTCAAAACTGAAATTAAATGAATATGATTGGATGATGTTTCCTGCGTGCGTGAGTCAGCGGCATGAATAAGTGTAACTGGAATTAATAGGTTTGGGCAATTACAGTTAATGTTTTTACTTATATGAATAATGTACTTTTTTTCCCAGTATATATTTTGTTATTGTTAAATTAAAAATTAATGAAAGTGTAATATGTATAGTTTATAGTAATTAAGAATATTTATTTATTTGAAATTAAGATAATAAATTTTGTTTGTCATCAAAAGTGAACAAAATTTTAAAGTTACTTGGTTTTAAATTATTAATAATTTTATTTTAATTATTCATAGATGATAAATTATGAATAGTTGATTTATGGATTAATTGAAGTTCATTATATAAATTATTATAAGACATGGCAGGATCGCCCGAAAATATGATGATAGATAATTTTGTATTGCGTCACTAATTTTATTTATATATCAAAATGTAGTAGGTGATTATCATTAAATATATATTTATGTTTAGTTTTATAACTCAAAATATTAATATTAGGTATGTGTAAATTGTATTCTCTATCCTGGTATCTTTACATTCATTCACCACCATCTTTGTTCTACTCTTCAATGAGTTGAATTTTTTTAACTAGAATGAGCAAGTTTAATTTTATTTAGATGTATTGGATCTTGATTTAACTTTTTAAGTTCAAAAGTCTATTCTAAACTAGTACTAGTAACCATGAAGATAAATTTCATTACAAAGTTTAGAAGATGTCAAGCACATTTAGCATGATGTTTATACAAATGAATATAACAAACAACATTAAGTGTGTTCTTTCCAAAAGTGAGAATGCAAAAAAGTTTATGAAATTTGTGATACTATTTACTTTTAGAAACGTTTCAAAATAGACGGTGGATCGATGAACAACTTGACATTTCCCACCAAAGTGGAAACCATCTAATTAATTAAGCTAAGAAAAAAAATATTGGAAAAGTCTTTTATTTATTATTATCTGTTAATATTAATATTATTTTTTCTTTACACATCACCGCTAGTAATCTCTTTTTTGTTTTTGACAGCAATACCAGCGGTTAGATTTTTCTTGTCAAAATCTGTTTTTGACATGCGTAATTTTGACAGGTTTTTAAACCGTCAGAAATTTCATTTTTGACAGTTTTTAACCGCTAAAATTTGTAATTTTAATCGTCACAAATATTCACTTTTTTTGTAGTGTAAGAATAAGTTATTGAGTATTGTATAAGATTAAAGAGCTATAAATTTATTGTATTAAGGTTTTATGTTGAACTAAGAATGTCAAAAAAATACGTATTTATGAATTTTTGTGGATAAAATTCGTAACGGGTAGAAGATAGATATTATAAATTGATATCTGCGGGTAACAGGTGCGGATATTTTTTATACCCGCATGTTAACGAGACAGGTACGAGTATCATAATATTTGTACCTAGAGCTATCAAAATGGATTAGAACCCGTGAGTCAACCTGGCCCACCACGATTTCGGGCGGGGTTGGGTTGAAACTTTTTTCTAAATTTCAATACGGGTTGATTTTTGACCCGGTCCACCTAGACCCCGGCTCATTCGGGTTGAACCCATGGTGAGTTGGGTTGGTGCACATAAAGGGTCACATAAGTGTTTTTTGTTAAGTTGGGCTTTTTATTTGGGTCAAGTTACGTTATTTTTTTTAGCCAACACATGGATAATTTGTATTGTTGTTATTTTTGTTTGTATTTGGATTGTATTGAAGTTTATTTAGATTTTAATTAGAATTATAATTTAGTTTTGATTAAAAAATAAATAAAATAATTGTACTTTTTTTTTAATTAAGTGAGTTTGTGAGTCAACCTATTTAACCCACCAACCCGTGGTAGGCAGGGCCGGGTTCAGAATTTTTTGGCTCACTAATAAGTGAGCCGGGTTGGTTTGGCTCACTAAGTGATCAATCCATGTTGGGTCGAGCCGGACTTGGTCAGGTTACCCGTCTTGACTGCTCTATATGTACACATGGATATCCGTACCTGCTATATTCTAATTTAAATTAAAAAAGTAAAAAGTTATGATTAAAACATTAACACATTAATTTTGAATGGGGTTATTTTTTATCAATTGGTGTCATTCAACACTATTTAAATGAGTTATTTGTACTTTCTTTGAAATTTATAAATGTCATGCATTATATTTTTATTTGAATTGATGGGTAAAATATGTTGTTAAATATTAAAATTTTCTTTTGTAAATATCCGCGGGTACACGTGGGTATTAAAAAAATATGTGGGTATCCGCATAATGAATACCTGTATGGATATAGATATGGGTACGGGACAGATATTTCTCAAACGGGTAGGGTACGAAGAAAATACTACTCGTACCCTTCCCGCCCTGTTGACATCCCTAGTTGGTAGTAGTGTCCATACCTTATGTGAGTTGAGGTTAAATTTCATTGGTGTTGTATCTCTACAGTTAATTTCCCCTTCGAAAGATTCATTTGTGCTATGGTTTCAAAGTAGATGTGTAGTAGTATAACGGTGATATTACTAAAAAAAAAAAAAAAACTCTTAAATAATCATCAATTTTAGTGATAAAAAATTGTTAGTTACTATAATAATCAATTTAGATACCAATTTTCAAAATAAAAAATTATTGATTATTAAAATAGTTATTATTATGAATAAAAAATTGTAATTGGTTGCTAAATTGGTTACTAATGGATTAGAGATTAATTTAAAAACTAATTCATTTGGTAGTAAAAACTTTGGTAGCTAAATTTTAGAGATCAATTTAAAGATCATAATAGTGACTATTCTATTAATCAATAATTTTTTATTTTGTAAATTGGTCACTAAAATAACTAACAATTTTTTATCACTGAAATTGATTTTTAATGGGATATTTTCTTGTAGTATATAAGAAGATCATCATTTGATAATACACAACTTATGGGATAGTAAACATAAATCCATTGTTTCCTTTTTTAGTTAGAAATAGTGTCAATCCTTACATAAGTTAGACTTAAGTTCATTGATGTTGTATTTTCTTAATAAAATCTCCTTGAAAGACCGATCAGTATTTAATGTATTGTTTCTGTACAAAAATTATGACCGAAGTATTTTCAATACAATTATACTATAACATTTTAAAATATTAAAATTATGTTTTATTTGTAAATAGTAAAAGTGGAGAGACCCAATTTTGTTAATTAAATGATGCTATCTAAAATTTTAAGACAAACCTGATAAAGGTAGGTAGGAATGTGAGAATGCAGCAAATTGTTCCAAGTATGTTAAAGACGGTGAAGAAACTTGTTTTTTTTTTGCTAAGTTAACTAAATAAATAGTAAAACCTAAATAAAAGAGGTGGACAAAAATAGTGTCCATAATACTAGAGCTGTCAAAACAGGTAAGTCGGTCCAGTCCGGCTCGATCCACCACAGATTGATCATTTAGTAAGTCAACCCAGCCGGGTCACTTGTTAGCGAGCCAAAAAATTTCGAACTCGGTCCTGCCGTGGTGAGTTAAACGGGTTGGCTCATAGACTCACTTAATTAAAAAAGAATACAATTATTTTATTTATTTTTCAGTAAAAACTAAATTATAATTCTAATTAAAATTTAAATAAACTTCAATACAATTCAAATACAAACAAGCATCACAACAATGCAAATTATTTATGTGTTTGCTAAAAAAAACATAACTTTATAGCTACAAGAAAAGATTAATTTCTATTATTGCATAAATCTATTAATTTTGTGTGGACACTAATTATATAAAATGTTGATTTATGAGTTAATAATCACTTACTATCATACAAAAAAAAAAAAAAAATCATATGTAAGCTTAATAAAGTTTCTGATTAAGTTGAAATAGGGTCATCCTAGTTAACGTATGCTGCTCAGCTCGAATGTTTACTTTTAAATATTTAGTACAATGGTATATTTAAACTCAAATTTAAATTTCTTATCAAGTTAAAATACTCTATTGCAATATAATTTCACTAATTAAAAAAAGTAAATTTAGTTAAGTTGTGCTTAATAAAAGTAAAAAATAAAAAAAAATATTTTTGTAAAATTTTTCAATTTTCAAGCTTTTCAAAGTTAACATATATTTGATAAAAAATAAATAAATAAATTTAAGTTTACTTAAATTCAATGTAATCAACATAAATTTATTTTAATGATAAAAAAGACAAGAGTTTAAAATGTATACATATTAATGGTAATGTATTTATTTTAATCTTCGGGAGTTATTTTATTCTCTTGCCAAAATGCCTCCAAGGTTGCAAGACAATGATACTTAAAATGGAAATTTAGTGATATACTCGGCTTGAGAAGTTAGTAAGAGTTTACAATAATACATAATATTTTAGATTATGTCATTCAAAGAGAAAGTTAGGTGAATAAATTTGTATAAAATGTAAAAAGAGCTCCTTATTAGCTAATTTATGACTTCCTTTCTCAGCAAAACAAAAATTCCTTTCCTGTTTAGTTACTTTTAAAAAGTTTTTTATTAAAATAAAAATAGCTTAGCTGCTCTTTTTTAAGATATGAATAAATTATAAGAGTTGAGCAAACCCAAACCTGGTAACTTTTTTTATTGATCCCAAAGCTGCTTGCATGGGGTCACTGTCACCCACATGCACGAGAAAATCCCAAAACATGAACAACGGAACATTGAAAAAGAGAACAATAAAATAAAATGGCATTTGCAAAGTTTAGGGCTAGGAATTGAAAGCGTGGTTCCGAATATTAAAAATGAGAAAATTTAACAACGAGAAACCATAAACTCATTACCTCAAAATTTTAAATTAAAATTGGTGTGAATCTTTTTATGCGAATGTAACCTACGCAAGAGTGGACCTTGATGATGACCAGGGGAGCCACAGCTTCCTAGAGTTTTTCTTTTTCATTTTAATTTTTCTATATGTTTATATTTTTAAAAATTATATTTATGTATTATTGTATTATTTAAATTAAGTTTATATTATAAAAAATTATAAAAAAAATAAAAAAAGATAAAATAAAAACTAACTCCATAAAAACTTTGTTTATGAAAGAAATTAAAGTTTTTTTTCTAACTATAAGGTAAATAATTAAGAAAGTGTTAGAGAAAAAAAAGACAAAAAAATAAATTGAGAAAAAAATATTAAAGTACAAAGATATTAAAAATGCATTATCACATAATCTCTTAGAGAGAAAATGAATAACACATTCTCACATTATTTATTTCAACTTAAGTTTTTCTCAAATTAGCATGAATCTTGATTACGATTTTATGAGTTTTTTTTTTTAAATCGATATAAATCCTAATTATATTTTTCTCCAAATTAATATAATCCTAAATTTTGAAATTTAGTAATTTTTTTGTTTATTTTTTTGTTATTGTTCTATATTATGATAGTAAATGATAGTCATATTTTTCTCTTATTCTATTATCATGTATAATTATTTTGAATAAAGAGAATGAAGAGTTTTTTTTATTAAAAAATAATAATTTATATATAAAAAATCTAATATGGTACCCTGAATTTTTGTCCAAATCTTAAAATATATCTAGTTTAACAAAGGTGATTACTTAGAATATATTAAATATTTCTTGAAAACAAATCGATGGTTACAAATTCCTCAGTTTTTTATAGGTAGAAGCTACTTCAAAATCATTAGAAATGGAAAACTAGATGTAAGGGAAGCAAAGATCTATACCTACCACCTATTATGCACATGATCATGTGCTGATAAAGTTTAGACGTTCATGTGTAAGAGCACAACGAAGTTCACACATGCAAATCCTCTTTTAATCATTTTTGCAACACAAAAAAACAATTCCCTCACCCGCAGAGAGAAACAGCGATGAACCAAACACGATGATTCAACGTAATAAGACATCATAACCAAACATCCAAACCATGAAGACGTTGTGTTGAATGATCGATATAATACGACAGCTAAACATGGCCTAAAAATGATTAAAAAATATTGAATGAAAGAAAAGGTGAAATGCTGCGACACCGCATACAGTTACTCAATAATACAAGATTTCTACATATATAATGTTTTTCATCATTTCTTTCATCAACTTCTATGAATCATGCACAATTTTTTACCTATTTTAAACATGGGGATAAAGCTTAACTAACAAAAATACAGAATGTGCATGATCAACAGCTACACAACTAATTTTAGAATAACAGGAGAGAAAAAAAAAAAAAAAGAAGCAAAATTAATAGAGATAAGGTGAATTAGAGCTAAATATTCCATGAAGACCCGTAGGCAGAGAGACTCACCCATATCCTTCAACAAACATTCAGCACAACCATTCCGTTACCTTAACATATACTGATTCTGATAAGTGACATTAACATAAATTTACATTCCATGCAACAAACATTTTAGTTTTTTAACAAAATAGGGACACAAATGAAACACCTTTGACGGAAAAACAACGAATGGTGGATATTAGTGAGTAAACAAAGCAGTTATCAAAAGTAAAAGTGCATTGTTTAATGTTAAACAATTTTTATTTTTAAATATTTGGTACAAAAATGGTATCATATTACTTATATACGTACCAGCCTAACTAAATGTTATTTAAAAACATTATCAAAAGAAACTATAAAGGTGATTTTTTTTTAAATATTAGTATGATAGTGAATTGTAACACCTATAAAATCAAGTTAAAAAATTATTTTAACAATCTCAGTATTTAAGTAGTAATTTTTTGTGTAAAATACTTGAATATATGTCACATTCTAAAACCTTAATCCTTAAAATCCACAAAATTTGGATAAATAATTTCTTTAAACAGTCATATATTATGTATGTTCCATGATAATAAAATGACACGGGTCTATAATCTAGTTCGAAGGAGCAAAAAATTCAAGGTCATTGAATATAAGTTATATTACTATATTTTTCTTCCACAATTATACTACGGAATATTTGTATAAACACTACTAAAAAAACTCATATTTCCTGTCAATTTTGTTTTGAATTTTTTTTTTGTAGGAAATACTTATAAATTTTGATATGAAAAAAAAATTTGCAGGAAATTACTGCCAATTCTTTTGCAAAATATTTTGTATAAAACACTTTTCGCAACAAATTTTGTAGAAAATACTTGCGAATTTTATAATTTTGTAGGAAATAATTACCCACGAAGAAATTACCTACCAATTACAATTCTTAAAAAAAATAACAGAAAAAAGTCTTTTTTTGCAAATTTGATTTTTAACAAATTTGCAAAAAAATTTCCATATAATATGAGAATTTTTAGTAGTGAAAGGTACGTATACTCATTCACTAAATCTTCAATCAGTCATTAAAATTGAATAAATTATCAATTTTTGTATAGAATAAAGTATCAATTTGATTATTAAAATTATAAGGCATATTTATAATATTCCTCAAAAATTATATATTTTTCTACAATTAAAAGTACTCACATTTTAATATTGACATATATTACTCACTCATCTGTCGCTAAATTTAATACGTTAAAACTGTGATAGTCTTCAAAGTGTAATAACAAAGACTAACGTGACTAACAAATTTTAATTTTGAAAAAATATGACATATTTCTAATTCTGTGGACTACTATTAGTGTCTCAATATTTCTGGAACTAAAATATAAAATATAAGCTTTATTTTTATTTTATTAAGAGTGTATAGAACCTTTTCAAAATAAAAAATATATTTGTTAATATTTGATTTTACAAAAAAAAAATGTTATTTAGATTACTTTTTCTACTTCATTCTGTATAGTTAATGCTTTATAAAAGAAAAATGTCAATCACTTTCATAGAAAAACACTCGAACCTCTAATTTCTGTTAAATCATATTTTTTTATATTTTTTAAATATCAATATTTGTTTTAAAAATTGCCAATGGTTCTTATTGGCATTTCTATGCATCATGCAAATTTATTTCGTTACAGTGCTTGTTATAAAATTAAAGAGTTTTAGAGAATAGTTTTGAAATGTTATAGGAACTGAAAGCCCTAATTCACATCATGAAGATGAAATTAGTAGTTAACTGCTCCCTAATCTAATTGACAAAGACTAGCCACCAAAATTGATCACGTCTTCACTTTATAAATAGAGAAGGAGGCTGGTTAATCATCACCACAACTCTCCTTCTTTTAATCTTCCCTTCTCTCAGACTTTGCCATTGTTCTTGACAGAGAGCTCACAATGGCCACCAAGCATTCACTCAAGGCTCTCTTTCACCGAAGTTCAGAGAGTGACCACAACCCGTTAAACATGTCCGATGAGCAGATACTGGAGCAAATCTACTCAACCCATGTCCACAGTCACACCAAGTTCGATGTCGACTCTCTTTTCGTTCTTGTCGAGAACACCCTTAGGCGTTCAACTCTCATTGTTGACAACGTTGTTCAGGTTTCATATTTCTACTTCTGTTGCCCTATTTCCCTCCGTCTTTCTTTTTCTCAATTTCCTTCATAACTTTTTATGCCATTGTGATGGCTTTTACAGGGATCCAAATCAAGCCTGGAGCAGCTAGAAGACAAGATCCCCCAAGCCAACTTCAATTCACCTCTCTGCACCCTCAAGCAAATTTCTTCCGAGGTCATTCATTTACTTAATTATGTGTCACGTTAGGATTATGAACACGTGACGTCATTGGATCTGTCTGATAATTATTTTGTCTAATAACATGTTGAATGATGACAGATGTCATGCAAGCCTGCTGGAGAAGAAATTGCTCACAAAACTACAATGACGATACTGGTGAAGCTTGCAAACTATGAGTGGGATGCAAAAGCGGTGCTCACAATGGCAGCTTTTGCAATGGAATATGGCGAGTTCTGGTTGCTAGCTCAGCATCAACCCACAGACCCTATTGCAAAATCTGTGGCTTTTCTCAAGGGAGTCCCAGTTCTCACAAGACCTGCAGCACTGCAAAAGCATCGACAAGCCATCATTGAGCTCAACAATCTGGTCAAGACAACGTTGCTAGTGATTGAGCTGATCTTTGAGTTGGAGAAACTTACAACGTTCGACACAAAGGATGTGCCAGCTTTGTTGCCCGCAATAGAACAAATTCCTGTTGATGTCTACTGGGCCATCATCACCATTGTGGCTATTGAGACTCAGATTGATTACCTCACTACCGAATCGTAAGTAACTTCCATTCTTATCTTTGTGCTTTACGTAAATATGTTCTTTGTCATTTTATGGGTAGAAATTAATATTAAACATTTTTTAACCTGTTTGATATTCCCATAATTGCTTGATTTCAGAGGGAACAAGCAGGATCTGTCCCACTATGCTCAAAAGATCAACATCATACTCAGCAAACTCAGGAAGCAAATCATGCTTTGCAGACAACAGATTGGTCAGTGACTTAACTGGATATAACCGTTTATCTTTTATAGCAAGCAAACTCGACAAATAGAATTTTTGCATTTAAAACTAAAAGTGAACAGCAGAAAAGACTTGGAGTGGCTAACATGTTAAGTACATTTTTTTGTCTTTTCTATTTCAGAGGAGGCAGAGTATCATCACAGGCTCAGGAAATTTTTCCAGACGCCTACTGAAATAATGGAGGTGTTTAAGTTTCTGGTTTTTTCGAAGGATGCCCCACACCAACTGTTTGATGGAGCCACTAAGACCACGGTTTGTCACTCTTTGAACCAAATTTCTACAAGAGTTTGGGCAATCATTTAACTCCAATAATAACTGGAAAAAAAATTACCATTTCTAAACATCTTACCGTTTTAATTTAAGTTCTAATTTTTAATCCACAAATAATAGTTTCACTGTCATAATTGTGACTCGGATTTCTCTCTCTCTCTTCTCATCAATAGTTCATAATCCATTGGTTTAAATAGAAAATACACTTTTTTTTTCATAAAATATATAGAAAATTTGTTGAATATTGCTATTTTTTCCTTATATTACCGGATCTAGTACACGGCAAAGTTATAATTCAAGTCTTAGCAAAAAACTTTGGTAAAGACAAATATATTTAAACTAATATTTTATTGTTTAAAAGAATAAATGATTATTTTTATAATAAACATTTTAAATACATAAATTATGTTACAATTAAAACCTATAATAAACAATTTAAATTAATTTTTTTTAACTTATACTAATTTTTTAAAAGTTTTACGATTTGATTTACATATTCACCTGAAAGGTGATAGATTGAAATGATGGTCACTCAAGAAGGGTGTTACCTTTCTCCGTGTACGATGATTATTGAGAATTAACGGCTAAAAATAATTAATAATAACTAAAATATTTTTTATTATGAATAAAAAATAATTATTTTTAAATTGGTAACTTAAATGAATTTTTATATTATGAATTGATTTTTAAATTAATCATTATTATCAGAGTTTTGATTACTAAAAAAATTATTTTTTAAATTATTTTTTAATTAATAAATTGATCTCTAAATTAATTTCTAAATATATATTTATTCATTAAAATTTGTTATAGTTTAAAAATTAAATCATTCCTTTGTAGTGTTAATTTACTCCTATAAAAATAGGAAAAAGGTTCAAATATAATACAAACATAGCCTAAATATGTGTCGAAAAATATCATTTGACACAAAGTCTAAGATAAATTTAATGCTGTGCAAAATCATTTGGGCACATGATGCCCGTTTTTCTTGATTCAAGTGTAGCCTATGTTATTGATTTTGATTAATTTTTTGTTTGGGCAGGTTGAAATCACTGAGCTGAGGAAGAAGAATGTGTACTTGTTGATCTCCACTCTAGAGATCACGGATGAAGAGATTTCAGTACTACGACCAGTGTATGAATATATTAAAACCAATGATCAATATAAGATCGTGTGGATTCCCATTGTAGAGGAATGGACCGAAAAGTTACAGAAGAGATTTGAGGTTTTGAAAAGCAAGATGCCGTGGTACGTGGTGCAGCACTTTGGAACAATAGCAGGGTATAAGTACATTAAGGAGGAATGGCACTTCAAAAAGAAACCTATGGTTGTGGTGTTGAATCCTCAGGGAAAAGTGCAACATGCAAACGCTTACCATCTCATTCATGTTTATGGAATGAAGGCCTTTCCCTTTACTATTGCTGATCAAGAGAGAATTGATAGAGAAATTCACTGGATTGGTTCAGTGGTAGGGGATTCTCACCCTCACATAAGCACCTGGGTAAGCAAATTTCGCAAATGGACATGCAAATGCTCATCGTCTTAGATTTTTGAGCAATCAAGTTTTTCAATATTTTTCCTTTTATTCATATCTCAAGCATTGGTATTGTTTAAGAGCTTAATTGGACGGTTGTGGTGTGACTTCTTTGTAAGATGCAGATCAGAGAGCAAAAGTACATTCTCATATACGGAGGCAGCGACAAAGAATGGATCCAACAGTTCACGAAGTATGCAACTACCTTTGCAAATGACGGCGCTCTAAAGGAGGCAAATGTTCAAATAGAGTTGTTCTGTGTGGAGAAGGAAGATAAAAGCTTTCTGAGGAGGTTTTGGAGTGGAATAGAGAGCTTGTTTGTGACGAAGGCTCACAACACAGTTGATGCAGTGACTCAAGAAGTGCAAAGGATGCTTTCTTACAAAAATGAAACTGGGTGGGCTGTCCTCTGCAAAGGCTCATCTGTGATCATGAGTGGCCATGGAAGCACAGTGTTGAAGACAGTGTCAGAGTTTGACAAATGGAAAGAGGCTATGCTGAAAAAGGGATTCGAGCCTACCTTCAAAGAGCACCATGAAAGGATCGTGCGCACCACACATCGCTGCGTGCACCTTGAAATTCCTAATATTGCTGGAAAGTTACCAGAGACCATAAAATGTCCCGAGTGTGGCAGGACAATGGAGATTTTCATCAGCTACAAATGCTGCCACACTGATTCTACTTCAATTGCCATACACTAGAATTCAACGTACGCCAACTGTTTGTTTTATGTTATCAATGAGAGAGTGTGGGGTTCCACTCAGTTTTCGCTTTTCTGATCTGATCAAATAAATTTTCTTTCAACAGTTCTGTGTTACCTTACAAATAAGGTGTGTCTTTTTTTCATGTAATTCGGTGATGTTAATCTTTAACAGTGTTACAATGACAGGGTGATTCCTTTGCATTTCACGATCTATTTCCAACATACTTTTTATTTTTACAAATATATAATCAATTTTTTTTTCCTTCTAAGTCTGTTTTATTGATTTTCATTCTTTTGAGTTTCAAAATTTTTTAAAATGATTTTTTGTTTCTGTCAAACAATGGATTGAGACGCATTTTGTCGTCTCATGCGAAGTTATGCAAAGATCAACTAAGGTCCCCAGCACTCGAGCATAAGGTTTCTACAGTATGAGAACAAAGAGTTACACTTAAGTGGAAACACATTTACCATGATGAAATTGTGAAATGAATCACACTTTTGAAATAAATTTTCCATGACAACTCATTAAAAATAAAATATTACCTGAAAAATAAAATTCATGTCTCAGGATTCTTACACTATCGGTACTGCTATAAATATAACTAATATTGTTATAAGTAAACATTTATTAGATGCCCCCATTATTGTAAAATCACTTAATTTAAGTTTTGAATTAACTTTTCCAAGTACTTTTATTGTAGTTCTCAAAATGAAGCTTACAACGATCAAGTAATACAAAATTCAATCCAAGTCACAAAGCAAAAAAAATAATAATTAGAAGGTTGTTTTTCACTTTTAATAAATTTATAACAATAAAAGAATAAGAGAAATTCAATTTAATCATATATATATATATATATATATATATATATTAAAAACATATTTTACTAAAAAAATACATAGAAAATGGTGAATTTGTGATCAACTAATTAAAGTGTGAAGTGTGTTTCATTTGTTTTTGCACAAACTTGTAGCGCAATTAATATGGAAACAAGTTTTTCTCTAAAATCATTTTATGCATTCATGAAAATTAGATAGCTTTTATTTTATTAATTTTGGAAACCTTTATCTTAACATTGGACTCATTTTTTACTTTATAGGAAAATTTAATGTAATATTCAATTTTTACATTGCATATATAGAATCAATATAGTAAATATAGTACAGGGAGCTTTATACATTGATTCTATAAAGAGTCGATGTAATAGTTTTGGGGTAGAATTAATCCTTAAATACTAATTTAATATCTATTTTTTGTTGAGTTTATTTAATATAGTTTTAATATTTTTTTAATTAAGTCTTAATTTTTTTCAATTTAATTTTTTATAACTTGATTAAATGAATAATAACATGTGTGAATAGGATATGGCATGTTATGTCATGGTTTTATTTTTAATAATTTTCTTTTTATTTTTCTTAATTTAAAAAAAAGATATCTACATGTGAAATGAAAAGTATGTCTCATGATGGTAACAGTACCATGTCTGTGTCAATATTTCATATCAATTTATGTGTTATTACCTTACATTCGATTACACCCCTTCATTTGTTATTTTAATTTAATTTTGTCCTAATTTTTCAGAAAAATAGAACAATATATTTATTTTTATATTAAAATTAAATTTAATTTTTATACAAATATTTAATGATATTTTTATTAAATATTTGTAGAAATATTTTTAAACCAACTCTAATTATATTATTGAAATATAATTATTAGATTTATGTTTTATTTTTGGTACATGTCAAAATTGAACTTAGTTTAAAATAGAGATGGTTAGAAAAATTAGGATTAAAGTTAGGTTAAAATTAGAAGGAAATTTTTTCATTCTTTTAAAACAAACTATAATCCTAATTTTTATTTGTAGCAAAAATCAAACATAAATATAATAATTATATTTTAATAAATATTTAGAGTTAGTTTAAAAATTATTCTAAAAAAATCATTGAAATTGTGATTTTTAAGTAAAAATATCGGTATAAGATTTATATAAAAATTAAATTTAGTCTCAATTTAAAAAAAGACAAAATTATTTTATTTAAAAAAAAACTAAATTTAATTAAAATAACAAAAACAAGAATTAAATTGAATATAAGACAGTGATACATGACATTGACTTACATCGAATATCTTCTATTCCAAAAATATAAAAATATAAACAAAATTTGGTTAATTATCCATAAAAATTATAATCTTCTATCATAAAATTTTTATATCTTCTAGGGAACACTTTTTAAATATTAAAAGAAAAATGTTTATATCTTGTAAAAAAATTCTTAAAAAATATGAATAAATATTCCATAACTTTATGTAAACAAAATTTGATAAATTATCCATAAAAGTCATAATCTTCTATCATGAAATTTTTATATCTTCTAGTAAATACTTTTTAAATTTAAAATAAAAATGTTTATATCTTGTAAAAGAATTCTAAAAAAATATGAATAACTATTTCAAAATATCTATAAACAAAATTTGGTTAATGAACCATAAAAGTCATAACCAATGTTTATATTTTCTAGTGAAATCTTTTTAAATATTAAAAAAAAACGTTTATATCTTGTTTAAAAAATTTCTAAAAAAATTTGAATAAATATTCAAAAAATTTATATAAACAAAATTTGGTTAGTTATATAAAAGTCATAATCTTTTATCATGAAATTTTTATATCTTCCGGTGAATATTTTTTAAATATTAAAAGAAAAGTGTTTATATACAGTAAAAGGAATTCTAGAACATGAATATATATTTCAAAAATATTTATAAACAAAATTTGGTTAATTAACTATAAAAGTCATAATCTTCTATCTGAAAATTTTACATCCTCTATTGAACACCCTAAATATTAAAAGGAAAATGTTTATATCTTGTTCAATTTTTTTTTGTCAATCTTCTCAATATCTTGGGAAAGAAGATTTAGGTATAGATAATCGGTGGCGGAGTTTTATTGTAGCAGGAGGGGTTATGGGTCATGGCCCCTCCTTAGTTTTTAATTTTTATATATATATATATATATATATATATATATATATATATTAGTTATTTTCATTTTTTTAATCTTTTTAATTTTTTAAATTATATGTAACATATATTGAAAATTGATAAAAGTTAAATTAGATATCTTTTTATTTATTTTATAAGATATAATATTTAATGTTAATAAATAATAAAACATAAAATCAAATATAATAAAAAATAAAAATATTTATTAAGATATTTTTTATTTTATTTTTTCATTTTATTTTTAAGTTTTCCACAACTTATTATTATTTCACACTCTCATATGTTTTTTTTTTTTTTTTTTTTAAAAAAATAGTTAAATACAAATTTATTATTTTTGCTTTAATCTCTTATTTGTTCTTTTTCATTCATGAAGAAGAAAGGTAATTTTTTGGCATTACTTAATATTGAAATATTTGTTTAATAGTTAACATTATTTTTTACCACATGAGCCTTATATTCATTTTTTTTATGATTATAGAAGAAAAAGGATTGTACGTGTTTTTTCATAACTATCTTTTAATTAAAACTTGATTGTCATTGATTTTTTTTTCTTTTAGTGACACTTAATTTTTTATTTTTTAATTAAATTATTTTTTTAATCTTAAACTTAAGAAAGAAATAGATATATTGATGAAAAATAGAAGAATATATTTATTTTTTAAAGTGATAAAAAGAAAGTTTTTTGTGACGTGAAAACAAATCAAATTCAATATTTTATCTTTACGTATGCTGAATCATGATACAAATGATCATATTGTTCAATTAGAGAAACATGCTTTATATTACTTTTTTGGAACATGTTTATATTTACATTGAAAAATAAATAGTTGAAAATGTTAGTTTTGATTCAATTATTGATGAGTTAAAAAAATCTGAAAGAACGAAGGATAATCCTTTGTGTATGTGTGATTTCTTGTGTAGATACAGTTATACTAAATTATTTTTTATTGTATTAATGATAATAATTAAATATATAAATTTTGAATTTTGAGTATATTATTTTGGCTCCCCCAAAATTATTAGTCAAGGTCTGCCACGGTAGATAATAATGATATATTTTTGTACAAAACTTCCTAAAAATGTTTTTAACACTTTACGAAAAAAAATAACAAGACAATTTAAGCGGAATGGATTAGTATAAAGAATTTTTTATGACTATCTAATAGCATGACATATATGATATTTAACAAATTCACCCATTTTTATAGTAATTATTTTGATATTTAACAAATTCACCCATTTTTATAGTAATTATTTTAAAAGCCATGTTCTACAAGATTACATAAAATTAATAATGCATCAAACATTAAATTTTAAAATTAAGATATATTTAATATCTAAATAATTAAAAATTTATTTATTCAAAATATAACTTAAAATATCTAAAAATTTATTTAAATTTATGTAAGATTTGATATCTTGAAAGCTGAGAAAACAAGAAGTTAGTGTAAGAGTGTGATAGTTTTGTAATTGAAAAAAAAAATAACTAGTCTAACTAACTTAAATATTTTATTTTATCTTGATAGATTTATTTGATTCTTATAAGTAGAATATTCTAATTCAATATTTTTACTCCCGCGTTTTTCTTTATTGTGAATATGAGCGAACTTATTTTCGAAATTTAGAATATAAGTTTCATTTTTACTAATTTAATATCTATTTTTTTTGAGTTTATTTAATATAGTTCTAATTTTTTTTTAATTAAGTCTTAAATTTTTTTAATTTAATTTTTTATAACTTGATTAAATGAATAATATCATGTGAATAGGATATCTCATGTTGTGTCATGGTTTTATTTTTAATAATTTTTGAAAATTTTTCTTAATTAAAAAAAAATTATCTACGTGAACATCATGCCACATGATGTAAGAGTACCACATGTTTGTGTGAGTATTTCATATCAATTTATGTGTCATTGCCTTACATTCCATTTAATCCATTCATTTGTTATTTTAATTTAATTTTGTCCAAATTTTTTAAAATAATATAGTACTTTTATAGGATCAAATTTAATTTTTATACATTTATAGTGATATTTTTATTAAAATTAAATTTTTTATTAAATATTTGTGAAATTATTTTTAAACCAACTCTAATTATATTATTGGAATATAATTATTAGATTTATGTTTTATTGTTTGTACATGTAAAATTAGAGCTTAGTTTAAAATAGGGTTAGATATGGTTAAAAAATTAGGATTAAAGTTAGTTTAAAATTAGAAGAACTTTTTTTTCATTATTTTAAAATAAACTCTAATCCTATTTTTTACATGTAGAAAAAAAACAAACATAAATATAATAATTATATTTTAATAAATAGTTAGAGTTAGTTTAAAAATAATTTAAAAACAAATTAATGAAAATATGAATTTTAATAAAACTATTACTATAAAATTTATATAAATATTAAATTTATTTTCACTTTGAAAAAAGACAAAATTATTTTATTTTAAAAAAGTTGGACTAAATTTAATTAAAAAGAAAAAAAAATAAGAACTAAATTGAATATAAGACAATTACACATAACATTTGACATATAACACTCAGAATATCTTCTATTTCAAAAATATTAAAATATTAACACTTTTGGTTAAATATTCCAAAAATTTATATAAACAAAATTTGGTTAATTATGGATAAAAGTTATTATCTTCTATCATGAAAATTTTATATCTTCTAGTGAAATCTTTTTAATATTAAAAGAACACGTTTATATCTTGTTTAAAAAAAATTAAAAAAAATATGAATAAATATTCAAAAAATTTATATAAACAAAATTTGGTTAATTATCCATAAAAGTCACATATTATGAAATTTGTATATCTTCCGTAAACCCTCTTTAAATTTTAAAAGAAAAAATGTTTATATATTGTAAAAGGAATTCCAAAAAAAATATGAATACATATTTCAAAAATATATATAAACAAAATTTGGTTAATGAACCATAAAAGTCATAATCTTCTATCATGAAATTTTTATATTTTCCTGTTAGCTTTTTTTAAATATTAAAAGAAAATGTTTATATCTTGTTTAAAAATTTTCTAAAAAAATATGAATAACTATTCAAAAAATTTATATATATATATATATATATATATATATATATATATATATATATATATATATATATCCATAAAAGTCACAATCGGGGAACAACAATTAGAAACGGCGGTTAATACCCCGTAGATTGAGGAGCAAAAGGAAGAATCTGTCCGATGAGGGACTTGTGTCTGATTAGCTCGTTGGTGAGACAATAGCTTATCAAGGCGATGATCAGTAGCTGGTTAGTGAATACTTTTTAAATATTAAGAGAAAAATGTTTATATCTTGTAAATGGAATTCTAGAAAAAATGAACACATATTTCAAAAATATATATAAACAAAATTTGGTTAATGAACCATAAAAGTCATAATCTTCTATCATGAAATTTTTATATTTTCTAATGAACTCTTTTTAAATATTAAAAAAAAAAAAACGTTTATATCTTGTTTAAAAAATTTCTAAAAAAATATGAATAAATATTCAAAAACTTTATATAAACAAAATTTGGTTAGTTATCCATAAAAGTCACAATCTTCTATCATGAAATTTTTTATATCAACATTTTTAAATATTAAAAAAAAAGTGTTTATATATAATAAAAAAAATTCTAGAAAAATATGAATACATATTTCAAAAATATATATAAACAAAATTTGGTTAATGAACCATAAAAGTCGTAATCTTCTAGTATGAGATTTTTATATTTTTCAGTGAACTTTTTTTAAATATTAAAAGAAAATGTTTATATATTGTTTAAAAAAATTCAAAAAAATATTCAAAAAATTTATAGAAACAAAATTTGGTTAGTTATCCATATAAGTCACAATCTTCTATCATAAAATTTTTATATCTTCTAGTGAACAATTCTTAAATATTAAAAGAAAAATGTTTATATCTTGTAAAAGGAATTCTAGAAAAAAAATGAATACATATTTCAAAAATATCTATAAATAAAATTTGGTCAACGAAGGATAAAAGTCATAATCTTCTATCGTGAAAATTTTATATCTTCTATCCTAAATATTAAGAAAAATGTTTATCTCTTGTTCAAAAAGTTCTTTAAATTTTCTCAATATCTTAGGGAAGAAAATTTAGGCATCGATTATAATGATATATTTTTGTACAAAACTTCCTAAAAGTGTTTTTAACACTTACGAAAAAAAAAATAGCAAAACAATTTAAGCGGAATGTATTAGTATAAAGAATTTTTTATGACTATCTAATAGCATGGCATATATGATATTTAACAATTTCACCCATTTTTATAGTAATGATTTTAAAAGTCATGTTTTACAAGATTACATAAAATTAATAATGCATCAAACATTAAATTTTAATATATTTAATATCTAAATTATTAAAAAATTATTTATTCAAAAAATAACTTAAAAAATCTAAAAATTTATGTGAGATTTGGTATCTTGAAAGTTGAGAAGACAAGAAAAAGTTACTGTAAGACAGATAGTTTTGTAATTAAAAAAAATAACTGTAGTCTAACTAACTTAAATATTTTATTTTATTTTAATAGATTTATTTGATTCTTATAAATAGAATATTTTAATTCAATATTTTCACTCCTGCGTTTTTCTTTATTATGAATATGCGTGAACTTATTTTCGAAATTTAGAATATAAGTTTCATTTTTAAAAATTATGTATGGAATAAATTATAAAGAAATTGTAATCAGATTAAACAATCTTTCTATCTTTGAGATGTGAAAATAATTTTTTTTTCTTAGTACGATTTTTGTGTTAGTATTGAAGTTAACAATAATTTTAATTTTAATTAATTATTGTTAATAAAAAAATAGTGTAAGAGCTTAACCTAAGCTCGTGCATGAACTTAAACCAAAGATATTAAGACATAGGCTTAAATACTTTTTTGGTTTTCATTTTCATAGTGTTTGTTGTGGATAGTCCTCATTTTGACAGAATGTTTAAAATGGTCCCCATTTTCGCAATTCGTGTTTTATTTAGTCATTTTCTGTAACGCCGTTTAAATCATTAACGGAGCATTGTACAGGTGACACGGTTTGTATTAGGATGTGTTAGGTGTACTGTACATGTGTGTTAATTAGATATTTGAGACTAATATCAACATAATCAAACTAATTCATTTCTTCATTTAACAATAGTACAAAACAGATTGGACTTACTTTAAATTTATTTTTTATATAAGATATAGTTAAGTGTATCTGTGTATTGTTCAAAATTTGTCGATAAAACTATTTAATTTTTTTTTTTTCAAAAAAATAGTTCCATGTTTCCACAATTCTAGGTGAAGCATATATTTATTGAAGTCATATACGACTTTTGGTTAATTAGTTAAAGTTGATATCCTGTTGACCTTTATGACTTCCATGGACATAAGACTTCACTCCCAATTATCAAATATCAGTCCATGCATCACAACTTTTTCACAAGAAGTCCTATCCACTTGTTACGATTTTCCTGTATGTAATTTTAAAAAATTCAAAAGGAATGGACCCATATTAATCAAATAGTCTATTCCAATAATCAATCTTATAAAATTCCTGTATCATCAATTTTTCTGTCGAGCCATGTAAAATAACTAACATTATTACGAGTGAATACCAAATAGTGGAAGCAAAAATATTATTCTCTTTTTTATATGTCAGAAGATTGAATGCCAAAGAAAAAAATACTACTTAATGTCTTATATTTTTTTATATCAAAACTGATTAATATAATATCGACTTTATATTTTTATTAATAAAAATGAGATATATTTTAATATGTTATTGAGCAGTTAAAAAGATTTTATCAAAAATTTGTGATATATATTATCCATAAATTAACAACAATAATAATAATTATTATTATTATTATATAATATAATAGATATTAAGGAATAATATAATTTATTAATTAATATAAACCAATAGCAAAATAAAAAATAATAATTTGATATAATAAAAATATATAGATTACACCATAATCAAATATTCTACTCCAACAATCAACCTTATAAAACAAACCCCTCTCCTCATAAATTTTTCCTGTGAAGCAAGTAAAATAGCTAACAGTATGAGTGAATACCTCCAGCAAGACTACGTCGTTTCGGAGGAGATCGGCAGGGGAAGATTCGGTACCGTTTACCGATGCTCCTCGGCGGACTCCGGCGAGTCCTACGCCGTTAAATCGATCGACAAGGTAGCCATAACTGCCGGCGGAGACTCCCTGGACACCCGATGCCTCTTTACTGAGGCCAAGATCGTTCAGCTGCTCTCCCCTCACCCTCACATCGTCACTCTTCACAGCCTCTACGAAGATGAAAGCACCTCCACATGGTTCTCGACCTCTGTTACGAACCCACGTTTCATCTCCAGGCCATGCCGGAACGCGAAGCTGCTTCGATGATGTGGCAGCTCATGAAAGCCGTGAGCCACTGCCACCGTTTCGGCGTGGCCCACCGAGACATAAAGCCCGACAACATTCTTCTTGACAAGGAGAATCGGCTGAAGCTAGCCGATTTCGGCTCGGCTGACACTTTCAAAGAGGGCGACCTCATGAGCGGGGTGGTGGGAACACCGCATTACGTCGCTCCGGAGGTCCTCGCCGGAAGTGGTTATACCGAGAAAGTTGACGTGTGGAGTTGCGGCGTGGTTTTGTATCAGATGTTGGCGGGGTTTTTGCCCTTTCGAGGCGATTCTCCTGTGGAGGTTTTTGAGGCTGTTCTGCACTCCAGTTTGAGATTCCCAACCCGGGTTTTCTCTTCTGTTTCACATTCCGCCAAGGATCTCCTTCGTAGAATGTTGTGCAGAGAAGTCTCTAGAAGGTTCTCTGCTGAACAAGTTCTGAGTAAGTTTTGTCTTTCAAAGAATATGATTAGTTACAGAAATTAGAGTTTAAATGATTGCTAATTTTTGTTTTTGAAATTTTGCATGAACAGGACATGGGTGGTTTAGCATTATTCAACAGAGTGACTGATGTATGTTTTGAAACAAGTTGCCTAATGTGGCTTAGTGAGAAGACGATGTTTGATGTGTAACTATATAAATTGCATATTTTCCTTTCATAAATCAAACTGTATAATTCAATATTTCTACAGTAAATAAATTTTCACATTATCCATTACTCCCATTAATTGTCTTTCGTATCCGTTCCTTAGCATATCTTACATGTGTTTATTTATTTTTATACACCTTAATTTAGTTTTTATGAAAATTTGATGCACTATTTTTTTTTTCAGTAGTTAACACCGTGCTAACAATACTATATTTTAATTCGTGATTTTTTTTATTCTTTTTTAAAAAATACAAATTTATCATATGTCAAACTATCATTATATAATTATAACAATATGATGTGATAAAAATAATAATAATAATAATAATAATAATAATAATATATATAATAATAATATATGTCACTATAAGGTCAACAAGTGTTATCTTAATCTTAATTTTATCTTTCTCTAAATTAAAATTAAAATTTATTTTTCTATTAATATTATACCGAAATTTTTATTAAATTTATATTTTTATTAAATATTTGTAATAAAATTAAGTTAATTTATATTTATATTTTATATCTAATTTTATTTAAAATTGTTCTAAATTTATTAATAGAAAATATTTTTTTGATATCTTCTATAAGTTTATTTTTAACTCATTAATATAAAATAGATGGAAAATGTTAAAGTATACAAAAAAATTATGAAAATTCTTCTATTTCAAGAAAATTATCACCGTGAAGATATACGTGTTCAAAACTTATTAAAAAAAGGTTTTTTTATTTAAGAGATAAAGGCTGAAACCCAAAACACTATTGTTTGTTTAAAAAAAACACACATTTCAATCAAATATAAAATTAAGATAAAAGGTTTTTTTATTTTTTATTTAAGAGATAAAGGCTGAAACCCAAAACACTATTGCTTGTTAAAAAAAAACATTTCAATCAAATATAAAATTAAGATACAGTTGAATTTGAATAATACATCTAAACTAAACCAAACAGAAACAAATGTTCTATACTTCGGCTATATTTTCTTTTAAGTATATTTTTTTTTAAATTATTAACACAATTTATAATTTGATAATTTAGTTTAAATAGACATTTTATTACATTGTTTCAGAAATAAAGTTGTTTTTGTTAACTATTGAAAATATTTTTTACTTCTATTTAACATTCTTCTTCATAGTTGTTAACATATGTGAACAAATATGAAGTATACTATGCACTACTCGATATATAACAATATTGACATCGTTACTTGATTTAAGGATTAGAAAAATATTTGCAGATAAAATCCAAGGTGTATAGAAGTATTTGTGAGTATTTATCATCTGTAGTAAGTAGTGAATATTTTAATATATGTTTATAAACAATTTGGTACAATATGGTACTATCCATTCTCGCAGATATCAAGCAAAAAAATTAAAACTAAAATTGAATAAATATTTTATTAAGTTTAATTTAATTAAAATTATATTTTATTAGGGTAAATTTAATTAAAATTAAAATTTTATTTATATTTAATTTAATTCATATTATATTTATTTTTTATAATTTTATTTAAAAATTTATAATTTTTTTTAAATATTCGTGGTTATGCGGGTATCCAAGTGTACCCATAAGTTTTAAAAAAATATGCAGGTATTTTTTAAACAGATATGCGACGGATAGCAGGTAGTTTTTTTTTTTTTTGTGAGTCGGGTTGCGGTTAGGCACATTATCTATGTCTGATCTGACTCGTTGTTATCCATAATTTGATTTGAGTGATTTCATGGTAATTAGTTTAGATTAACACCATACTTTCTTTCACAACTTTAAAATAATATAAAATTTAAATTTAAATACATAATATTATTAAAAATATTTAATAAAAATATTTGTATAACATTTTTATGAAAGTTAAAGTTGGTCTTGATTTGAAAAAGCTTGAAATTATTCGATATTTAAAAAAAAATGAGACTTAATTAAATAAAAATAACAAGTTTAAAGACGAAATTGAAATTAAAACAAAGACACTTAACGTAATAATGACATGTGATATCGCTATTGACACTTGACACTAATAATTTGATATATGACAATATTTTAACTTTAAAAATAAAAAATATTACAAACAATTAAAAACAACAATAAATGACACTTGATATATCTTTAATTTGTTAGTACGATGTTAACTTAACTGCATCAAATTTTGTCAAGATATTAAACTCATAAAAGTAAAAGTACCTATTTTAAATTTGTTTTTAAAAATGGGTACAAGATATATAATTTAATATTAAGATAATGAGTATGTTAGAATCACATCTAATATTGAAAAGCTTAAGTTTGAAATCTGGACTAAATTTAAAATTTTTTAATTGAGTTATTAATAAATTTTCTGATTTATTACAATAAATTTATATTTTTTAATTAAGTTTTTGTTTTTTATTTATTTTGCTAACTATGATATGATTGAGGTAGTTATTATCTTATCTTGTCGTCACATATTATTTAATTCATTTATAATATTATAATTTTATTATTTTAAAATTTTATTTTTATGAATTTGTAATTATAATTTTAAAAATTCACGATATTATCATTTCAAGATTTTATTATTTTATGTTATTATGAATTTATAATATTTTTATTCAATTGAGTTTTTTTTTCTAAATCAAACTATTGTCCATGTTCGAAATATAACTGAATTTAATTTATGTATCAATAAAGTAAACAAATTACAAAAATTGTTTTATTATTATATATATTATTTAATTTACAAAAATTGATTTAAGTTATAATTAATATTATTTATTCAATTCTAACGAAAATAACCTAATTTTATGATTTAGAAAAAAAATATTTTAACCTTAATTTATATATATAAAAGAGAATTGGGGTGAAAACCCTCTCAACCTTCATTATCGGAATATGTTATTTAGTGGCGGATCTTCGACCAATATTTTGAGAGTGTCAAAATTTTGGTTAAATTACTCTTTTGTCTATTTTTTAATCAAAAAATATCATATTGGTTATCTAGTTTTTTTAGTCTCAAATTGGTTCTGATTTTTTAAAAATTGATACAATTTGATCATTTTCATTAAATTTCTTGAAACAAAGTAAGAATTTTTTCATCAAATTGACACTAGGATTATGTCAATTACATCAATAAAGAAAATCATCTTTATTCACAACTTTAACTTTTATGGAAAAATCTTGATCCAATTTAAGAAATTTAACAAAAAAGAAGAAGATCAAATTGCATTATTTTTTCAAAAGTTGAATCAAATTAAAACTATACAAAAAAAAGAACTAAAGGACCAACTTGATATTTTTAAACTAAAATGAAAACCAAAAGAGTAATCCTTAATCTTTTATATAAATTATGATTATTAAAATTAAATATAGATCATTTTTATAATTTTACTATAATTAATTTTAAGTTAAAAAAGTAATTAAATAAAAAGATGTTTAAATTAAATAAATGATCTCTTAAAAATAATATTAAGAAAATAATTATTTTTATTTAAAAAATATTCAAAGGTTAAATTAAAAAATAAATGTGGATAATAAAAAAATTTCTTATATATTAATATAAATATATAATTTTTTTAAAATATTAAATATATAAAATATATTAAAAACATTAAATTTTTAAAATATATATTTAAAATTATATAATAAATTATATAATTATAAAAAGATTTGGGGGCATGTCTCCCTCTGTCGTAACGTAGTTGTCTCTCTGATGTTATTCATACGCCGAATAAGCAAGATCTATGCTTAACTATAGTTTTTATGGTAAATTAAACCCTCATTTTGCATAACTAAAGGAGACACTAATGTTTTGCTTGTTTGTACAATTGAATTATTACATAAAAAGAAAGGTGGAAATTATAAGTGTTTGTATTTCTCCATTTATAATAAAAACTAAAGATGGATTTTGAGGATAGATACTTTTCACAAACTCACCATAGTTAGAAAAAAGTAAAAATAAAATCATAAATACTAAATGATAATAATATTATTTAAAATTATGAAATAATAAATAATAAAAATAATGATAAAATAATAATATTAATATCAATATTAATAATAAATTTATAATTTAATACTTAATTAAATTTAATTTGTAAAATTTAAGCATTTTATAATATATCACTTTATAAATTATTTTCAAAATTATTTAATTTCTCGTAAAAAAATCTATAAAAATTATTCTTTTTTTTGTTTTTATTTTGTAATTTAAAAATTTACATATATATATATATATATATATATATTTTTTTTTTTTTTTTTTTTTTATATTAAAAAATTTTAAATATATTTATATATATATATATTATTTTTTTTTTTTAATTTTTTACACCTTCTTTTATTCCCATTCACAAACAAAAATGACACTTTTTGTTGTTGAGTATTAGAAAGGGACCCTCACATCCCTACAATCCGTAATTACAAATTTATATTTTTCTAATTATTTATTTATCATTTTCAACATATTTTAATTGTCGTATGTCCGGGTCGACTGCAGTGCTGTGAGTAAGAATTAATAATATCGCGTTAAAATTAGATTTCTAGGTCATTTATAATGTGTGATCAAGATTTCTACAGATGAAAAGTAGTTATTATTAATAACAAATGGAGGCAACTAAACTGATATTAATAATTTTAGCCTCAAAATATATAAATTAATTATATATTTTATTACTGAATTTTTATATTTCACAAACTTTATCACTAAATTTTTAATTTAATGAATTTACCATGTAAATTTTAAAATTATATAGATTTAATATTTTTATCAATTTACTAATGGTGTTGTATTGAGACAAACATATAGCTTTTTTTCTCATAATGTTGAACAACGTTGTCACGCTCCATTAGAAATATATAAAATATTAATCATATTATTATTATTTCTAATCAATGTAGTATAGAATGCTTTCATTTTATTTACTGTCCATGCATGATTAGTAAATTGATATCCAACTGAGAAAAATATAAAATGGGAGTAATTTTGAAATTGAAAAAGTAAAATTTACAAAATTTGAAATTTTAATGATAAAATTTTCCAAAACTAACAATGTGACGTCCCATTTTAGAAGATTAAACTGCTAAATAAAACACCACACAATTATAATAACGAGAAGCATTCAGATGAACGTAAAACGTAGAGGAGATAACTATTACAGTCATCCGGAAATACTTAACAGGAATCTTAGGCATACCACATAGTCCTAAGCAAAAGAAAATTTAAAGGAGTGCAACAGTTTTGCAAAAGGGTTGCTTCTAAGGCAACTAATACAAAAGGCCACATGGCCATGGAACTACTCTTGAAACTTCCATACAGGGAATCTAGGCCGCACTGCTGCGTCTCCCGGATCCATCTCGAGCCTCCCTCTC
>Ga0214545_1003263_pt1 | contig 31084 bp, 19 predicted proteins | sample CNSS4metaG_FD_160064 | JGI IMG/M metagenome (GOLD analysis project Ga0214545, IMG submission 160064) | Root nodule microbial communities from cowpea collected in UCLA plant growth center, Los Angeles, California, USA - CNSS4 | ecosystem: Host-associated > Plants > Roots > Nodule | place: USA...
CTCACATTTTTACCATTTCTTTCCTTTCCATTTTATGTTTTCTTCTTCCTTTAATTGTTCTTGGTTTTCTATGGTTTATGTGCTTTCCATTTCCTTTTTGTTTTGAATCAATCCATCATCTTCTTCTATTGAGCTTTGTGAAAGGAACCTTCACATCTAGATAGCTTGCTATCTTAATGTCCAATGGGGATTTCGCTTAGCTTTCTTAATCAACTCACACCATATTCAATAATCTTAAAAAGGAACAAGATAATCCTTCATCATGTTGTGATTGCAATAGATCTGTACGAGTGTTTTTAAGAAAAAGGCTTTGAAAAACCTAGTGTGAGTAGAGTGATAAGTTTCACCAATCGGGTTCTTCGGGGTTTGAGTGTTGTTGTTGTTTCTAGGAAAGTTGTTCATTCCATGTGTGATTCGTGGAAGGTTTTTCTTCATATCTTGTGTCCTCAAGAGAGGTGTTCTCTAACCCTTATTTTCACAATTTGATTGTATTGTGTTTATTTTACTGATTCAGTTAATCTCTTTGTTTAAGAGATTAACAATTGGGCGTAGAGTCTTTTGATCTGAACCAGTACAAATATTGTTGTTCCTCTTCTTCCCTACTCTTTCTATTTATCTGCACTTGCTTTAAAGGAACTAAAACTTTAACTTAAACGGTAAAACTTCAGAAAAAATTTTAAAGTATTATTAATTAAACCAATTCACCCCTCCACCTCTTTGTTTTTGTCCATTCACTAAAAATTCTGCTGCATTTTTTTAACATTGAAGAGGTGCAACTTATTATTGGAATGTTAACAACTATCTCACGATTCCTCTCAGACTTGGCAGACAAAACCTACCCCATGATAAAATTATTAAGTCTACCAAGTTTGTTTGGGATGAATAGTGTTAGGCCAAGTTCGAACAACTTAAAGAAATATTGACATCCCCACCGATTCTATGTAAACCAGATACCACCCAGCCTTTATTAGTCTAAATAGTGATAACAAAAGATCAATTAGTGTAGCCCTTGTTCAGGAGGTTGATGTTAAGCAACATCCTATCTACTTTGTGAATAAAATCCTCTAGGATGCAAAGATCTGGTACCAAATGGTGGAGAAGGTGGCATTATCTCTCGTTATAACAACAAGAAGGTTGAGGCCCTACTTTAAAGCCACATGATCGTGGTCAAGAATGATTATTTGATATAGGAGATTTTACAGAAATTGGACCTAGCTAGAAGGATGTTGCCATGGTCTGTAGAGGTGTTAGAATTCAATATCTGATATGAACCAATAAAGCCGACGAAGGCACAATGCTTGCCAAACTTTGCTATTGATATTTAACGTGATCACATTTTGGAGGAAGAGTGATGGGTCTTATATGTAGAAAACTCTTTTAATCCTAAGGGTGCAAGAGTTGGTATAGTCTTAGAAGAACCAAATGACATACTCATAAGGAAATCGTTGCACTTCAGTTTCAAGATGTCTAACAACCAGGATGAATATGAGCCTATCATAGTGGGTCTTGTATTGGCTCAAGATGTCAAAGCCAACAGGGTAATTTATCAAACCGATTCTCGGCTCATAGTGGGCCATCTGATAGGAGAGTACCAAGTAAAGGACACTATATTATTTCAATACTACCACCTAGTCCAGAACATGATCCACAATTTTGTCAAGGTGAAGCTTGAGCATATCTCTAAAGGAGATAACATTAGGATTGATGTGCTCTTTAAGTTGGCAAGATGAAGAAGGGACGATACAAGTCATTGTTGCAGCAAGTGTTATCATCACCATCCACAGAGAAAATGGATGAATGTATGCAAGTTGAAAATTGTGAAGCAACCTAGATGACGTTATTTGTTCAATATCTCAAGACTAGAGATATCCTTGAGGCAGAAGACAAAGGATGGGTCAAGAAAGTTGCTTGCTACATATTGGTGGGTGATGAGGTCTTTACAAGAGGTTATAGTCAACATTTACTTAATTGTATTACCTTGGAACAAGATGAATACATAATACATGAGTGCATCTAGATATTTGTGGGTACCATTCCGGAGCAAGAACAATGGTAGCACGAATGTTGAGAGACAGATACTTTTGGCCAACAATGGAAACCAATTCAGCTGAGTACGTGAAAAATACATTCCTTGCCAGAAGCACGACAACATTGTTCACAACAAGCAAGAAGAAATGCACCATATCTTCTCCATGTAGCCCTTTGCAAAGTGGAGAATGGATATCATTGATCATTTTGCACCAGGCAAAGGCCTAGTTAAATTTTTGTTCGTCGGCATTGACTACTTCACCAATTGGATATAGACATAGCCCCTAGCAACAATTACTACTCAGCAGGTGCTAAGGTTTGTCTAGAAAAACATAGTATGTCGATATGAAATACCACATACTATCATCACGGATAATGTTAGGCAGTTCATAGATAAAAGGCTTAGCCGAGTTCTACACCAACCTTGGCATAAAACACATCATGATCTTGGTTTAACATACTCAATCAAATGGGTAGGCTGAAGTCACTAATAAGGTCATACTAGTAGAATTGAAGAAGAGAAAACGGATGAGTGTATGCAAGTTGAAAATTGTGAAGCAACCTAGATGACGTTATTTGTTCAATATCTCAAGACTAGAGACATCTTTGAGGCAGAAGACAAAGGATGGGTCAAGAAAGTTGCTTGCTACATATTGGTGGGTGATGAGGTCTTTACAAGAGGTTATAGTCGACACTTACTTAATTGTATTACCTTGGAACAAGATGAATACATAATACATGAGTGCATCTAGGTATTTGTGGATACCATTCCGGAGCAAGAACAATGGTAGCACGAATGTTGAGAGACAGTTACTTTTAACAAGTCCCATGTCGGCAACCATGTCAGTCTTGGTTGAACCCATCAAGCAGTTCCCTACCAGTAACCATGTCGGTTCTGGTTGAACCCATCAAGTAGTTCACTATCGGCAACTATGTTGGTCCTGGTTAAACCTATCAAGCAATTTCCTACCAACAACCATCTGTCTCGCTGAGAGGGTGTTAAAGGTCAGGTCTGGGGTTCGACCCCGTCTGGCAACAACCCACCTTAGTATGAATAGACGGAGAAAAGGTGAGGGGTTGGGGTGTATTGGGTTGCAGACCTGACAGGCTCTCGGGGAGAGAGATGTTACAACTACCCTTTCTTTCTTTGCTCCCTTTCGTTCTTCGCATTTAGACGTTAGGGATACAATTTGTTTTCTTTTTCTCGGTTGCCTATAAAGAGGCAAGCCATTATTTGTATCAAACAACTTTGATGAATATATGAGAGTGGTTATTATCCCCCATTTTCGTCTTTCTCACCTTTTATAGAGATATTCGCCTCCTTAGTTATCCAAAACACTAAGAGTGTCTAAGAGGTTCCCTTGTTGGAACGCGTCATCGAGAAAGACTCACGATTTCAACAAGAGTGTTTCTCGTTTATTTCGCTACGAGATTCTTCGATCTTCATCGAAGGATCGATGATTAGAGACTTCATAGAGGATTTCCCCCATTCAAATCACGATTTGAATGATTCTTCGTGAAGCGCCGCTCATTACATGATATATTGTATTCGACCTCAAGCACATTGGCCTAAAAATTCACAAGTTAGAAAAAATTGCAAGTTACAAATAAAATAGTACGAGTACTAAACAAAGGCAATTTTCATTAAAGAAGCCCATACTAGGAAAACAATACAAGAACAGGCCTACATATATATCTCGACCTTTTCTTTAAAAAAAACAACTAAACATAATTTATTGCTCTACGATTCTTCAAGGTTCACCATCTCTTGATCTTCATTGTTGGGGTCAACCATAGTATAAAGGGTCATCTTTGTGCTTTCTTCTTCAAATCCATCATCGGCCTCATCTTCGACATGCACGTCCTTAATCATGGACATTTTATCAACTGCCTTTGCAGTCGCTATGTCATCAACATCCATCATCTGACCTTCTTAGATGTCTTTGTTCAGATCAAATCTTGTATCCTTTAAAGAAACCTCCTAGCATAAGAACTCGACCTGCATGAGCACCTTGTTGAAGTGTTAGTATGCTCAAATAATATGAATTGTTGAAGACGAATCAACTCAGCCTTGGTTCCTATGTGAGCCTTCTTCTCCTCAACAACTACCTCTTTCAAACCTTCATTTTTCTTCTTCAAATCTTTGTTCTCCATCTTCGACTTTTTCTCCTAATCAAGGCACCTTTCCTTCCAAGTCTCCATCCTCTTCTCACTCTCATCTCTATCCCCTTCAAAGGCCTTCTTATCATCAACCCATGACTTCTGGTCGGCCTCATACTTGGTTTTCAACTTGGCCAACTCATCGGCCACTTTTGCCTTCTCCTCATGGATCCTCCTTCTTCAGCAGGCTAGATATTTTGTGCCTATACACAAGTGTACGACTATGAAACTTTAAGAAGGTACGTATAAGGGTAGCCTACTGAACCCCCTCAACTACCTTCTTCTCCTAATCTTTTAGGGTCACTTGATCACCTTTATGCATCATAAGTTTAGGACTATCCAACCCATCGTAATCGGTAGCTTTGCTCCCAAAGCTACCAATTTAGAGGTTGAACTCTCGTCGTAATCTTTACCGATGCCTAGCCCCTTTGCAGGCACGATTTTTTTCACAGCACTTTGGGGTCGATGAGTATCCACTATAGGCCCTGTCAGGTTAGGCACCATGTGTGTTGTCCCTTTCTTCTTGGCTTTATTCACCATTTTATTCATCATAATGCAAAACAATATTTCTTTTATCCCTATTTTAGTTGTGTCATATAACATGTAAACAACAAAAAATCTTTAGATTAGCTCAAAAGTATTCAAGTTAAAAGAAATTTCACACTTACCACATAAGTCAATAATCATATGATGGAGCTGCTCTAGGATTCCTATTTTCCTTTTATCCTCATCAAAAAAAAATTTCCTTCAACCACTCTTTGTACCTAAAAGGGTCATCGGTCCAGTAGAAGGAAACTTCGACCTATTATTTTCATTATAAAAATATGATTAGTCGGTACCACCCTAAAGAACCCATTCTTAAACTTTTTAAATGATTGGGAGTATGCAATAAGAGAGAGAAGGAACTCGACCCACTCACCAAACACAACCACGTAATTGAATTTCTCAGCTGAGTTAGGTAAAAGTGAAGAAAACACTCAAGCAAAGGTGACAAGTAAAGGGCTCACCATATCAACCTAAATGCTTGAAGACAACCCTAACTATTTGGATGAAGTTGCATCGATGCAACATTCAGAAGACGAAGCACATCCATTGTGAGCTCGTCAAAAGGTAATTAGATGTTCAATTGAATGAAAAAAGACATGTACATGTAGAAAAAAACCTCTTCATACCTTCCCGGCCACGACACACAATTTTTATGGCACATACCCTCCTAAAGGTCACTATATCCTATACCTTTTCATTCTCAAAAATATATATATATATATATATATATATATATACTATTCAACCAAGAATTCAATATTTTTTACCATCTAAACTTAGAAAAATATTTCCTCACCAAAGGATCTACCCACTTATAGTCTTCCCTCGAAGGTAATTTGTCTTCGGTATACTACTTAGGAGCATCCTCCCTATTCTCAATAATACCTCCATAGTCACCTCTAGAGCCCTTCATGATGACGAACTAGAGGACAACGAGGACCAACTACTATCACTACTCATCTCCTCCCCATAACCCATATTGGATCCACTATGTGATACACCTATTACTAATCGACTCTTGAATATTGAACTTCTCTCACAAATATCCACATCAGAGCAAATCCTAAAGATCTTAGTGCTTAATTGAGGAAAATGAGCCCCCTATTTATAGCAAAGCTTCACAACCTATCATCTTCCAACCCCTTATGTCAACCCTTAGATCTCTTTAGATCATTCATCTTCTCAACGTCGCCTTGTTTCTTGTGCAACTTTACAACTCTTCATCATCCACATCTAATTAGACATGATGTTTCATAATTTCAGTCTTTTCATTGCTATGTTTCTCGAGGTTGGAGGCTATTATACCCATAAGGTCAAATAACAAATGAAATACAAATTTTCTTTGCACAACTACGCGACACCAAAGGTCGATGCTGCAACGGAAGTCTGTAGACTCGAGAATGGATATATCGAGTCGGGGGCTAGTGTATCATATATCTCTGAGGACATCTCAGCCACCTGCACCTAGATGTACTCAACCCTTATGGTGTAAACATGCAATGTGACAACTTGGGCAACTACATATCGGCCTATCCAAAAGTATTCCTCACACGTTCGAGTACATCTTAGCCACCCATGCCTACATGTACTCGGCACTCATGGTATGATCCAACATTATGATGGCTTAGCCAAAAACATATCGGCCAACCAAAATAGGCATTTGGAAAATGTTGACAAGTTGACTAAATTATGATCGTGATTAAGGTATGATTAAGAAGATGGATTAACCAAAGACTAATAAAGGTAATTAGCCACCTTGGCTAGGCCCATCCAAGTAAAAAGCCCATAAACATAGTATAAATAGCATAGTACATGAGGTACATCAGTTACATTTATTAATCATTGCATTTAGTTCCTTCTGGCACGCTTTGTTGACTTAAGCATCAGAGTGTCTTTTGCAGGCACAACCTTTGATCGAATGGGAGAGGTCGAGTACCCTTGGAAAGGATGAATATCCCTAAAGTCTTAACTTGGAGTGCTTGGAGTTGGAGTCTTTGCATAGTATATTTGTCACCATAAGAACAATTTAGTTAGACCATCTACCATTTACTTCTATTGTGGACAATGTTTTATATATAAAGACATGTTATACTCTTTGGAGGATGTTGGGTTGAGACATTCTGTATGTAGAACCTCTATTATAATACGATTGCATTCTTTAATTATTGTTTTTGTGATTGTTGTGTGAACCTAGCAATTGGTGTCATATGTGAGAAAAAAGGGAGAAAAAAGAAAAATAGTAAGGTTTGAAGACTTTATCATTAAGTTTGACACTGGGAAAATTTTGGGAGAGAACAACTTCATATTATGGAAGATTTTAATATATAAATTAAAGATGTGTTTCCAAAGGCTGATGAAAACATGTTAATGTTCTCTTAAAAGAAGAAAATAACATGATCAACAAAGTTAGAAGCATCATAGTTTTGTGTTGAGGATAAGTCAGTTAATGATGTTTATAAGGAATAATAAGAACTTACTACATATAGGTAAAAGGAAAAGGAAGGAATAAATACAATAAGCATGACGAAAAAAATTATAGAAAAATAAAATAAGGAATAAATTTAAAAAAAGATTAACAAGAGGAAGGCTCAAGAACTAGAAGAAGTTAGGAAACACTTAATTTTTGTAAAATCTTAGATTATAAACTATTTCTTGATTTTCCTGGAATATTACACAATCCAAGAGTAACTCTCAAAGGACACGCGATGGATAATCTTTAAAAACATGAAATGACACATGGAGATTTTATAACAAACACATGTCACTTTAAAGTCACATGTGATGGTTGGAACTTCTTCACTTTTTCTTTCAATAGGTGGCACTCTATTTCTCTTGGATTAAACCACCTACTTCTCCAACTAACTCCTTAAATCAAGGAACAACCATGTTCTTTTTCCTTTATTCAAGGATTCACCTATTTGACTTATTTAGTTAAGAGTTAATGAAGTATTAGTTAGTCTTAATAGTCTTATGAATGTACTTAGGATTCTAAAATTTCAAGACACATGAAAGTGTCTCTTCCACATCCTAGTTCATGGCATACATCTATAAGTAAGAGTCACTCCTTGTAAAATTCACTTTTGAAGATTGAACAAAATTTTCTTTTTTGTGAGTTCAACTTTGAGAGTCATAAGATTCCACTCTTGTTTTGGTTCTTATCATAAGAAGATTTTTCAAGTGATAAATCTTCTTTCACTTATCCTTTCGGATTCATCACAAAGGTGGCTTATTCTTCTCCATTTCTAAGTTTCAATCCACTTTATATTTCTTTTTACAACTTGTTCTGGTTTCTTTATTGTTTTCTTGAATATTGAATTGGATCTCTCCATATGTTATTCTTTTGCTACCATTCCATGTGCTTCCATGGACTTTTCCATTGTTTCACACTTTGTTGAGTTGATCAAGATCTTCCAACTATGTAAGATTCACGTGAAGTTGCCATTGGTGTTCATCATATTCCAAGTAATTGTTCTTTGGAAATGGGTATGAAAACCAATTTTCGTATAGATGTGATTCTTGAGTTTTCCTATCTTCTTTGTGTGTCCAAATCATTATACTGTTGTTTATGAATTGTGTTTAGCTTATTTTATTCATTTCTCCATCTATCAACTAATTGTACAATTTTTTTTGTTGACCGCATTCTTGTATGAAAAATGGGTATAATTTTCATGTTTGGTTGATCATGTTTCGGATGATTTTGTTGTTTTTGAGTCTAAGTTATGTTCTTAAAGCTTTCTAGAGTTGAAAAGTGTTATAACTCCTTTTAAAAGTTTTCTTAAAACAATCATGTTTTAGTCGAATCAAGTATCACTTAATATAATTCATATCTAATTATCAAATCTAGGTTTAGTTGGTTTCTAATTTAATTTCTAAATCAAAAACACAAATTGTAATGATAAAGTGCAAATCTAAAATTAGAAAAAAGAATAACAAACTTTAAGCATTAAACGATCAGTGCAAAACTCAATTTGTCTTATTTGATCTTACTATGTGAATTGATCTTCAAGGATTAGTTCTCCATTGATGAAGAAGAAACAATAAAATTCAAGGATGAAGAGAGGGGAAGAGGAAAAGTTAAAACAAAATGAGAGAAAAAAGAGAAAAAAGAATAAGAAAAGATAATTCCTAAAATAAAAAAATTAGTAAATAATTTTTATGTACCAGTTTAAAGCACATTTAGGCCATGTAGGCTTTGAAATCTAAAGTTAACAGGGGCCAAATATGGTCTCTAGTTAGGTCTATAAGCCCAGTTAAAAAATTTTAAGCTAATACAAAAACAAAAATCTAATCTCCATGGTCTCTTTACAAAATTTTAGCAAATTTTCTTCAATTTCAAAAGACATGTAAAAAATAGAGGAGAACTTCAAATATAGAAAACCATATGTTCATTTTGAAACCTTGTAAATGTACAATCCAATGCAACTATAATTAGTCAAAACTAATATCTACAAAAGAAGTTACATTCAAAACCATGAGCAATCGTAAGATGATATAAAATACAAAATTAATAAATATGTGTACATTGAATTCACTTTATTACTAATGAAAAAATGAATTAAAAACTAAAAAATAAAGCATATGAAGAGTGCATTCACTACACAATAATGCTATAAATGTGTATACAAGTATGTCATCAAATTTCCCCAATGTTAAGGTTTTGCTCTTCCAAACAAAGAAAAACTAACAAAAGAAAATATGAACAACAAAAAAGTGAAAACAAGAAAGAAAACTTCCCGATGAATCCTAAAAGGAAAATTTGAGGAAAAGCGAAAATATATCATATATCCAAAGTGTTAAAGAAACAACAAAATAAAAAATCTATTTTAAAACTTGAAAGTAAATGTTACAATGAAATTAAATCATGGATCAAGTATGGTAAAATCCTCACAAGTATGTGTATTATGTAACATCCCTAAGGAATATTACTAATATAAAATAATTAAAATCAAAATTTCAATAAAGTCCACATTTAATATAAACTATTTCCCAAAAATACGGGAAATTTAAATTTTTAAATATACGAGTTATAAAACCAGGAGTCCATAATTCATAAAACTGAAATAAAAGTCAAGGGCTCCTGCCAAGTTTACATAATCTTCACAGGATAAAATAATAAACAAAATACATATGTATCTACATAATATCTCATGCTAGCCCTCGCTCCGAGTCTAAGCATCTCCTGGCCCACTTGTCACATCATCTGCTCCCGGATAACAAGTTATCCGATCATCACCACACACACACAGAAAGGGTGAGCTATGCACAAAATATATATATATATAAAGAAATATGAGAATAAATATGTTTCCCCACCCAAAATAACATAACTAATTTCATATTTCATAATCACCCAACCATGACCTCATAGTCCTTCATGAGTCATATGCATGAACTAGGTCTTGGGACTTCCTTGTGCTCCCACGAAACTAACTCATTCGTGGTCCAACCCTATGAGCCTATCTCGCTCATAGTCCTGCCCTATAGACTCCTCGTCTGTAGTAAAACATCCAAGTCTCACACTTGGACCCTGGCACGCACGCAATCACCATACTATGAACTCCTCGCCCAATAGTAGCCGACGGGAACATAACAGTTCCTTGCCCATCGTGCGCCCGACACATGCAATCACCATACTAAGGATTCCTCGCCCATTAGTAGACGACGGGAACTCAACCAGTTCCATGCACATCATGTGTCCAACCACTGAGCACATCCCAGACCTCTAATGGCTTAGTCCATCAAGCCCACACACCACAACACATGCATATAAAATCTAATCATGGTATAACAATCAAACACACTCACAAGCACATAGAAACATAGTAAATCGCATAAACTCGCTTAAGCTAGGGACCTCTCGCCCAAGCTAGACCCTCAATCTCGCTTAAGCTAGTCCACCTCGCCTGAGCGAGCTTAAAACAATGGCATCAACACTTCACCTCGCTTAGGCGAGATCCTCTCGCTTGGGCGAGCCACACATTTGCCCAAAACCACACCAAACCTCGCCTAGACGAGTATTCAACAAAACATACAAGGGCACACTTTGAGAACTCGCTTAGGCGAGCCACTCTCGCCTAGGAGAGAGTGTTAGTCGCTCAAAACTCCAAAACCTCTCGCCTGGGCGAGATATCGCGCTCAAAATGGTCCAGGTTTCCTCGCGACCTCGCCTAGGTGAGTGTCTCTCACCTGAGCGAGAGACTAAGTCGCTCAACCTCATCCAAGGTCGCCTGGGTGAGTGACACGAACCAGAACCAAAGACGAGACTCTACAACTCTCACTTAGGCGAGATGGAGTTGCTTAGGCGAGAATTGCAGGGTTTCGAGTCTGATCATGCGCACAGTGCACCAAACCAATACCAAAATCATACCAATTCACAATGTACTCGATTTCATTCAGTCCATTTCATCAATCAAACCATAAAACACACTATAAACATCATTTGATTTCCCAAATTGCACAATTTGACAAAACATAACAAGAATGGTACCCAAACCCTCATCCAATTATTATAAACACCCAAAAAAAAACTTTGTACCCCCATTCCATTCACCAACACACCAAAACCCAACCACATAGATTCAAATTTACCTATTCCCCTTGGCTTGCCCCATTCTGCTAGGCTTCTCTTTACCCCTTCACATTCATACCACAACTATTAGTTAGCAAAAATAAAGCTTATGCTTTACCCACCAAGGTTTGAACCCATGACCTTCCACTCCTAAGGCCAAAGCACAACCACTATGTCAAATCACATTTGATAATACTCACAAATCAACAATATCTTACAACACTAATCACATACTCATACATATCCTTAAAAAATCAATAACAAAATGATCACACATAATTAACATACTTAGGACTCGAACCCAAGTCCTCTCACACAATCAAGGCATTCTCAACCATTTGAGCTAGTACTTTTCCACGTCACATTAAACAAAAATTAATGCTATCAAGGCGTCTTCTACCTGCATTTATTAATTAATTAATTAATTAATTAATTAATTTTTCCCGGGTCTTACATATTACTCTTCTCTTAGGTGTTTACAGATTATGTTTATACTCAAAGACACATCATGAAAGTAAGCATTACCATAGGCTCGACAAACCTTTCTTTAAACTCCATTTGAAACACATCTAATTAAAGATAGAAAAAAAGACTTGAAATAATTTTGTAATGTAGCCTAGTAAAGACATGATAAAAGGAAGGGATACAAAGCTATAAATCAAAGAGAAAAGGGGAACAATGAGGAATGAGTTAAAATATGTATAAAATTTACTTACCATTAAGTTAAAACCCCACATCCACTATTTATTTATCTTCTTTATAACTTTTTCATCCATTTCTTCTTTGATTTTTCATCAAACCATACATTTTTTTTTCTTATTTCTTTTTTGTGTCTTTTCTTTTTAAAAACTTCTTCCAATCTACTTTACAATGCATCAAAACCATAATATATGACAAATCAACATATAACTCAAGGTAACACCCTCACACTTAATTTTTAACCAATCTCCAAACCAATTCCAAAACTCTTCTAATCTCAAGGTTAGGCTACCATGGTTTCTCACTTTAAGGATTGTAATTATCTAAATGAATCATGAAGAAAAAGTTTAATAAGGCTCAAAGGGGCATACAAGTGGAATTAATGTCAGGTATGTCAATTTGATTAAGTAGCTAAAAGTAAAAAATGATTGAAATCATATTAGTAGTGCATGTAAACAAGTAGCATAAAATAGTCAAGTTCTATAATACCTATAAACATGAGTGAATCACACAAAAAAAAGAAAGAAAATATGTTCAAGTCTCACCAGGTATTCTACTTAAAATTATCCATAACCTAATTATCATGGAAAACTTATTACACTAAAATGTTAGAAACAAATTTATCATGCTTGAATCTTCTAATAAGAATGATGTAACTAAGACTGTTCATAAAAGTTTTAAAAGCTTAGGTATCTAATGACATGTATGATAAAAGCAATGCAAAACCTAAACTAGCAATAGCAATATACACCCCCACAATCGAATCAAACATTATCCTTAATGTGAGAATGTACTACAAAGAGAATAAAAATGAACCTACAAAACAACACAAATTAAATGAAAACATTGCAACAAAAACATAAAGAAAAAAATAAAGCAAAGAAAGCTCAAGAAAACTCAATCAAACACATGAACTAGGATAGGCTTCATCAAAGATATGTTCATAAAATCCTAAGCCTCATCCATATGTATGCTTTAATTGAATAACTTCTGCAATATATGCTTTGTCCATTAGTTTTGGATGATATTGTCTAGAAACTCTACAAGTGACCTCATACTTTTGGAAGAAAGCTACCATAGTCCTATTGTAGAAATTCTCATGATCTCTAAAATAGCTTTTGGCACACCAACCTGTGAAAAATGTTAGATATAACAAAATATGAAATAATTTTAAACTCACTATTTTTTGCGGTCTTGGCCTCCATCCATCTAGACATATAATCAACAATAAGTAAAAATAAGAGTAACCAGAAGAAATACAAAAATGGCCTATAAAATAAATTCCCCACACATAAAATAATCTAAAAAACTATCGGGCTCTAGGGAATCTCATAGTAATTGTTCCTTCTACTTTTTGGTATATCTTATAAGTGGAAATCATCTAATATGCATCTTTGAAGGTGATGGATAGTAAAATTCACTCTCCCTGGTTTTCCTTGTTATTCCTTAAGGATCAAAGTAACCTTATATGTGTGAAATGATAAAAATGAAGTATAACACAAAAACAAACGGGCAAGGACACAATACTTATTAATTATGTAATCACTGCAAAAGATGCACAAAAAAGAATCATCCTAAAGATAATATTTTGCATCACCATGCACAAGGAGGTACAATTGATAAAGAATTATTTACAAAAATAACTAAGGTCCAAAGTCTAAAGGAGTAAATAAAGGAAATAATACAAAACAATAAATGTAAATTGAAGAAAGAAAAATAATAGCTAAAAAGGAAAATAAAATCTTCTTCTATACTTGAAATATGCAAAATTGTTCAATGCAAGCATATTATTAATGTAAGTTAACATCAACCTAGCCATTTATTTTAGTTTATTTTCTATAATTTTATGTAATAAAATTACCTTTTATACTATACACTATATTGTATTTAGTACTTCTAATTACACTAGCTAAAGGATATGATGAAAAATACATTAAAATTATATCATTACTATTATGAACTTCATAACCTTTTAAAATCTTATCTTCTTATAACAAAATATTTCATTTTATGTTATTAAGAGTTTGTTGTTTTCACAATTAGGGTTTTCAAATTGCATAATTTTGGAAACCTGTTATCATCGTATGATATAGTAAAGATACTACCTTTTTGCAGTAACAATTTGTAGTTTTGCTAAAAGCATGTCTCAAGCCACCATAAAGTATTGTGCTATCTTTGCAAAAATATTGTAATTTCAACACTTGAAATAGTAAGCGATGGATTTTTGTTACATCAAAGAAAAATAATAGCTAAAAATGAAAATAAATTCTTCTTCTATACTTAAAATATGCAAAAATGTTCAATGCAAGCACACGATTATTGTAAGTTGACATCAAAGGGAGAATAAGAAAGAAAAACATGGCATCTAAGTCAACCTAGCCATTTATTTTAGTTTATTTTCTTTAAATTTTGTAATATGTTTTACCTTTTATACCATACACTATATTGTATTTAGTACTTCTAATTACACTAACTAAAGGATATGACGAAAAATACATTACAATTATACCATTATTGTTGTGAACTTCGTACCCTTTTGAAATCTTGTCTTCTTATAACAAAATATTTCATTTTATGTCATTAAGAGTTTGTTGTTTTCACAATTAGGATTTTCAAATTGCATAATTTTGGAAACCTTTTATCATCGTATGATATAGTAAAGATAGTACCTTTTGCATTAATAGATTGCAGTTTTGTTAAAAACATATCTCAAGCCATGATAAAGTATTGTGGTATCTTTGTAAAAATATTGTAATTTCAACACTTAAAAATAGTAAGCAATGGATATTTGTTACATCAAAGAAAAATAATAGCTAAAAAGGAAAAAAAAATCTTCTTCTATACTTGAAAATTGTAATAATGTTCAATGCAAGCATATCATTAATGTAAGTTAACATCATAGGGAGAATAAGAAAGAAAAACATGGCATTTAACTCAACCTAGCCATTTTTTAGTTTATTTTCTTTAATTTTATGTAATATAATTTACCTTCTATACTATACATTATATTATATTTAGTACTTCTAATTACACTAACTAAAGGATATGATGAAAAAAACATTTAAATTATACAATTACTATTCTTCATATCCTTTTGAAATCTTGTCTTCCTATAACAAAATATTTAATTTTATGTCATTAAGAGATTGTTGTTTTCACGATTGGGGTTTTCAAATTGCATAATTTTGGAAACCTTTTATCATCGTATGATACAGTAAGGATACTACCCTTTGCATTAACAATTTGCAGTTTTGTTAAAAACATATCTCAAGCCATGATAAAGTATTGTGCTAGTTTTTGCAAAAATACTGTAATTTTAACACTTAAAATAGTATGTGATGGATTTTGTTACAAGTAATCGATTAATGGTTTGTAAATCTTTTTCACAGAGATTGTGTTGCATGTTTCCTTCAAAGGTTTTCGCAAATGGCACTACCTGCAATGTTGTCAACTCTCTAGAATAGGTCTTATTTTCATCTCATCTTGATAAGACTTTGTAAATAGGTTTTTATGTTTATTTCCTTTATTACAATCTATTTTGTATTCCAATATTTCTCCAAATTATGCTAAGATTCAACATAAAGTGATGCGAGCTTGTGAAACCTTAAATTTCTTCTCACTTTTCCAAATCATCTTCTATGATTATTAATTCCCAAATCACTTTTTCACTTGATCCTATCGACAAAAAGGTAAAATCTCAACGATATGTTACAATGATTATTAAATTTCTTTATTTAGTCTCATATAGTATAAAATAAATTAAACAATTGATCACCAACATTAACAAGTTATTTTATCAGCATAAAAATATTCAATTATTTTTTATAGCCAATATATAATTTTTTTCATATAAATCATCTATTTATTCAATTTCAAATCCACATATTTACATTATATCAAATCATTCTTAGAAAACATTCAACAAAAAATTGATTTAATATACATGTATTTTTTAATAATTTTTTATTATTAATTGTTATTATAATTCAAAATATACCATAAAAAATTAATTATTTTTTATATAAAATTCTACTACAATATAAAATTCATGTAATACATTAGTTCACAAATAAATATTTGGATTTAGTAAAATCATAAGTTCTTAAATTATGAAAGTACTATTAATATTTCATTTTGTATAAATAATAATTGATGATAACTAATAATAATACATAAATAGTAAACAATATAAATAATAAATTATTAATTAAATCAGTTACAGTATATTGATATGTGCAACTATTTAGTGTTTTCAAAACTTAAAAAGTTAAAATATTTGAAACATGTGAACAAATACTCGGATTTAGTAAAATCATAAGTTTTAGTGTCATAAAAGCTCAATAAATATTTCACTTTGTATTACCGATGAATCTAAATAGGTAATGCTCCAGACTTCAAAAACAAAAACTGTAAGTATGAAGCTTTAACAAATAATGAATAATAAATAATTTATAATAAACAACAATAAATTATAATAAATATAACTAATAAATAATCTAAATATTAAATTATTAAATAAGCACTATTAGTATATTGATATATGAAAATATTTAATGTGTTCAAAATTTAAAAAACTCACCAAATTTGAAACATGTGAATAAATATTTGGATTCAGTAAAATCATAATTTTTGTCTTAAAAGCTCAACAAATATTTCATCTTGTTTGATTGATAGATATGCATAAGTAATGCTCTAAACTTAAAAAAATCCGTGCTTTCGTATGAATAAATAGCGTTTGAGACTTAAAATAAATCATAATAAATAATAATATCCGATAATAAATCAAAATAAATACAAATAATAATTAATAATATAAATAAGAAAATTAAATGGTAAACAATACAAATATAAATTATTAGATAAAACACTAACAGGACATGTATAAATGTAAACTTTTAATGTGTTCAAAATTAAAAAAGTTAAAAGATTTGAAACATGTGAATAAATATTTGAATTTAGTAAAATCATAAATTTTTAGAGCCGTAAAAGCTCAATAAATATTTCATTTTCTATAATCACATTTGATATGTTTTAATAAATAATAATATAATAATAGGTTAAATATGTTTTTAATCTTTTAACTTTTATGCGAAATTGAGATTCGTCTCTATTCGAAACTTTGATACATTTTGTTCTTCAAATTTTGCTAGTATTTGAGTAATGTAAAAAAAAATAAATAAACGATGTAATTGGGTTAAAAAAAGACTATATCCATTCATTTTAAAATTTATAGAACAAAATGTATTAAAGTTTTAAACATAAACGAAATCCAATTTCATGTTAGAATGTAGGGACTAAAAACATATTTAACGTTGAAATAATTCAGGGTTAAATTTGTTTTTTATCCTTAAACTTTCCGTGAAAATTGGTATTAATCCTTCCAAACTTTAGACTAATTTAGTTCTCCATCTCTCGACATGCGTGGATACCATCTCTTGACATGCGTGGATTTTGTAGATGTTTTGATTGTTTTGGTTTTCCATGAATAATTTTTAGGTTTACATTTAAAATATTAGCTCTAGAGGTTAATTCTTAATTATTTTTGTATGAATTTTATTTGTATGAAATTAACAGGTATTGTGTTCTAAAGTTTTGAATTTTTCTAGGTTAAGAGGATGATATCAGAAAATCATATATATTGGATGTTTTATTTGAAAGTAATTGTTACAAGTGGCATCTTCTACGTGTGTTCTTTTAAACCAAACGCATATGCACGGGACGTATTTCTTTTATTTTGTATATTAAAATAATAAAATAATAAAAGTATTATGTAATGAAATATTATAAAAATTAAGTTATATTATTGTAAATGTTGTTATTAAAGTAATGAAATAGTAAATTTAAGTGATGCAATAATAATTTCAGTTTTAAATATAATAAATAGAATTGATATCACAATATAATATAGGTAATTGATTTTACAAAATAATTATAATAGCCTATGATCCATGCGAAAATTTATTTTTTTTATTTTAATTTTTTTAGAAAAATAATATAATTGTTATTATATTTATTTACCTATTAAAAATACTAATAATAATATTAATATAAATTATAAATTATAAAAAATTTAAAAGATTAAAACTCTATTTAGCAAAAGTATTTAGTATAACAATATTTTTTATAATTAAAAAAACACTTATAATAATAATGTAATATCCACTTTAATTATGTCCTAAAATTTAAGGGTCTCTCTTAGTCAGTTGGGCCTAAGACTAGCCCATAGGGCATCCCAAAATCCCAAAATCAGCCTAACCCTCTCATATTCTGCCCACTTTGCAAAATCAGCCACCTTACTCCTCTTCTCTTTTCCCTTCAAACAGTGCTCTGCTAGGGTTCGAAGCTCATTCAAATTCAAGTTAGCTCAACCTCATTCTCTACTCCACCTCTTGAGTATGCTCCTAGAGTTGTTGGGTTCGTTGTCGTAGGTGCCTGTTCTTTCCACTAGCATATGTCCAGGTGAGGGAAGCTATGATTTTTCATGCTTTTATAAATAATATGCCTGTTTTGGTTCTGTTGGGTGCTCTTGATAATTTGATGTACTTTTGATGGTGTAAAAATAATCGGTGTATTGTTTCTGGATGGATTTTTGGCTTTGCATGCGTGAGAGCAGGTGAGATCTGTTATGCTTGCCTAAGCGAGCTGTTTCTCGCCCAAACGGGAAGCTTTCGCCTAAGCGAGGAGCTCTCACCTAAGTGAGAATGGCAGTAACTCGCCCCCTTTAGTTTCAAGTGCTCGCCTGAGCGAAGGCTTCTCGCTTGAGCGAGATGGGCTAGCTTGAGTGAGAACTCGAAGTACTCTCTGTTTTCAATCTCGCTTAAGTAAAAGTTTTTCGCTTGAGCGAGAGCTCCTTAGCTTGAGCGAGATTGACAACACAGTTGTTTAAATGTTTGTATGCTCCCATGATTGATTTGTTCACCCTTTTAAAGCATGAAATATGATGCCAATGTTTTATACATCGTGCTTGTGTTTTCTTAAATTTTTATTGCTTGGGATTTTGTGTTTTTACATGTTGAAACCAGTGAAAATATGTCAGTTTAGCTTAAGCGAGATATTTTAGCTTAAGCGAGATCAGTCTAGCTTAAACGAGAATTTCAAGCTTAAGCGAGATCAGTCTAGCTTAAGCGAGAATTTCTAGCTTAAGCGAGACCAGTCTAGCTTAAGCGAGATCAGTCTAGCTTAAGCGAGAATTGATGCAGAATTTTAATTCCTTACTTTAACTTTAACTTGTGGATTGATTCAATTAGTTTTAAAAGCATGAATTGGATGAATGGGTATGAGTAGAATGGTTTATGGTTTGTGATTGATAAGTTTAACATGACCTTGGCATGTGACTTGTATGAGATGGTTGGTAATCAAAGTGGCATGGTGTCAGTATGAATTACACTTTTATATTCATGGATTGGGAAGGATGATTTGGAATGGATTCAACATGGAACATGTATGAGGATGGATTATAAAGGTTGGCATGAGATTTATAAGCATGATAAATATTACATGATTGTTTGAATATGATTGGTATGTTGTCAAGATGTAATTCCATGAGCCTCTAGGTGAGACCTCATGGTGGTACTTTAGTGGTCGGGACGTAATATTCGAGATGTAATTCCATGACCCCTGTTAGTGGGAGTTCATGGTGGTGCCCCATCTATATAATTTAGTAAGAATTCAAGGTAAGGTTGCATCCTGATACTCTAAGGAGTTAGTTAGTCTCACATAGAGCGGACTGACTCTTGTGGTGAGAGTAACATGAGGCCTGAAATTCATCAAGGGCTAACCTTGTGTGTGGGGGTTGAGACATTGTAATATTGTAACACTTAGCTCGGGAGTGAGCAGAGAAATCCACCACAAGTGCAAGCATCCGCTGAATCCGACTAAATTATATGTATCTGGATGAGTCGAGTCTAAGTCTTAGTGTATTGTTTGAAAGGTCATAAAATGTTTGGATGAGATATACTGATTGGAATGTGAAATAGCATGTAACTGTATGATAAACTGTTTTATACTCTAGCTTACCTTTTTGCTTGTTTGATTGCTTGTGTGTGGTTCTTCTCCTTTTGCGATGATCATCAATTTATTGATGTGAGCAGATGCGAGGAACACCCGGGGTCAACAGGGAGGTGATGGTTCCGCTGCGTAGCCCATCTGGGCTGGATTCTACTATCTTGGGCTTTCTCATAGGGCTATGGCCCATGTACTATTTTGTCCTTTAGTACTTTAATAACTACTGTCAAGTTCTTATATTATACTTTATATCTGGCATCGTGGTGTGCCTTGGTTTCTTCTAGTTTTTTTTTTGGATATTGTAAGGAGTAGTGGTTAAACTCCCAGATTTGTTTCTTCTACACTATCTGTGTGGCATTTCATTTAAATTAAGGATATTATTTAAATGGAGTGTTACAAATAACACCATTATGAATAGTAATAATATTTATGCTATAAATATTAATATTAATGCTAACACTAAGGCTAATGTCAACTATAATAATCTATAATTATGAAATACGATCCCATAGTAAATTAATTTAAGATGTGTGTCTAACTATTATAATAATAATAATAATAATATCTAGTGATAAAAATAATATAATACAATACCTATATATATATATATATATATATATATATATATATATATATATATATATATATATAAAGATATACATTTGTTGTGTCCTCTTTTGTGTATACAATTTTATCCTCTTAATTATTATTTTTTAAATTAAAATAATTATTCATAATAAAAATTATTTATCCATTTTATCATTTTAATCATTTTAGTAACTAATTTTTTAATTCAAATAATTACATAGATACAAAAATAAAATGAACAACAAAACAAATAAAAAATACAAGTAATTGAGATATGATCCCCTAGTAAATAAATATAAAATATTTGTTTAAATATAATAATAATAATAATAACAATAATAATAATAGATAATAATAACACTAAAATAATATCGCGTAGTGATAAAATAATAATAATAATAATAATACAACTACATATATAAAGAGATAAACATTTTTTGCGTCCTTTTTATTTTTTTCAATTTTATCATCTTAATTGTTATATTTTAAACTTAAATAATTATTTAAAATAAAAAAAAATTAGTTTTCAGTTTTATTATTTTACTAATTTTAGTAACTATTTTTTTGAATTGAAATAATTATTCAAATATAAAGATAAATAAATAACAAAACAATAAAAAGGTCAAGTAATGATTCACATATAGTAAGTAAAAGTAAAATGTGTATGTAACCATAAAAATAAAAACAATAATAATAATAACTATTATAATAATTATAGTTCTAATTAATAATAGTAATAAGAATAATAATAATAATAATATAATAATAGAAATAATTGTAGTTAATAATGATAATAATAATACTTATAGTTGGTAGTAATATTGATCATAATAGTTATAGTTGATAACAACAATTATAGTTAATAATAATAATAATAATTATTATTATTATAATTAGAGCTCGTAATATTAATAATAATAATAACAATAATTAGAGTTATGATTGATAATAATAACAATAATATAAAAATAAAATAATAAATATTATGAAAATTAGGTTATATTCTTGTAAATGTTATTATTAATGAAATGAAGTTGTAAATTCAATTTTAAATATAATAAATAAAATTAATATCACAATATGGTGCAGTTAATTGATTTTACAAAATAATTATAATAGTATATAACTTGTGCGTGTACCGCACTTTTTTTTATATTTCAAATCTGTTTAGAATAATCATATAATTATTATTATATTTATTTAATCATTAAAATAATAATAATATTATTATTAATATAAATTATAAATTATAAAATTTTTAAAAGATTAAAAATATGTTTAGCATAAGTATTTAGTATAATAACGTTTTTTATAATTAAAAAAAGCACTTATACTAATAATATCACTATGAATAGTAATAATAATAATAATAATTTTTATCCTATAAATATTAATGTCAATGCAAATACTATGACTAATGTTGACATACTAATAATCTATAATTATATATAAAGATATACATTAGCAACAAAACAATTAAGAATGACAACTAATTGAAATATGACCTCGTAGTAAATAAAATTAAGATGTATGTCTAACTATAATAATAACAATAATGTCATTATAATAATATCCGTAGTGATAATAATAATAATAATAATACCATTATAATAATATCTCATAGTGATAATAATAATAATAATAATAATAATATACTAATTAAATATATAAAGAGATACACATTTTTTGTCCTTTTTTGTTTTTACAATTTTATCCTCTTAATTATTATTTATTAAATTTAAATAATTATTCATAATAAAAAAGTATTTGTCAGTTTTATCATTCTACTAATTTTAGTAACTATTTTTTTTTTCAATTCAAATAATACCAAGATATAAAAAGATAAAATGAATAACAAAACAAATACAAAGAGCAAGTAATTAAAATATGATCCCGTAAAAATAAAAGTAAAATATGTGTCTAACTACAATAATAATAATAATAATAATAATAATAATAATAATAATAATAATAATAATAATAATACCACTATAATAATATCGCGTAGTGATAAAAAAAATAATACTAATACTACTACTACTAATAATATTATTAATATTAATATAACTACATATATATAAAGAGATAAACATCTTTGGTGTCCTTTGTATTTTATCAATTTTATCCTCTTAATTATTATATTTAAATTTAAATAATTATTTATAATAAAAAAATTATTTTTCAATTTTATTATTTTACTAATTTTAGTAACTATTTTTTAAATTGAAATAATTGTTCAAATGTAAAGATAAATGAACAACCAAAAAAAATAAAAATGACAAGTAATTGAAACATGATTCTTGAAGTAAAAGTAAAATGTGTATCTAATAATAATAATAATAATAAAAACAATAATAATAATAATAATAGTAATATAATAATAGAAATAATTATAATTAATAATAATGATAATAATATTTATAGTTGATAGTAATAAAATAATAATTATTAATTATAGTTGATAATAATAACCTGTGACAGATCTTGACCAATAATTTTGGAGGAGTCAAAATAATTTATAATAAAAAAATTTGAACTCATCAATAATTTATTCGAAATAAAAATCTTCAGTCATTCCTTTTTGAATGTAAATAACCATATTGTGTTCAAGAAATCATCTTTCATCTTATTCCGAATTTTGTTTTGATAATCTTCTTTGTAGAAAATGAAATATTAAGAGTTAAATAAAATGAATTAGACAACCAATCAAGTAAAATATCTTTAATTTGTTTGTTTTTGTGAAAGATTGACATAATTCAATAATGGTTCACAAATCCTTCAAATTTTTAATGGGTATGAACATCAACAATGAAATGTTGGAGTGAAATTTTAAACTAATCTTATATTTATCAATATACCTATTTTTTTAAGTTTAAGACAAAAAAATAATTTATCATAATCGAATAAAAATTGAGACGTAATTACTAACAAAAATATATAATAGTAATGATATTATATATTACAAATAAGAATAATAACTTTACTGCTAATAATGTTAATAATACTAATAGTAATAATATATAATAGTAACATATAATAATAATAATAATAACAATTATTATTATTATTATGATACTAATATTTGTTATAATTTTACTACTATCACTATAAATAATATTTATAATAATAATATTATTAATAATTATAAATATTAATATTTACAAAAATATTACAAATAATAATATTATTTATAATTACTATTATATTTGAAATCATAAATAAATGAAAAAATAAAAACAAATTAATTTTTGTAGGATTTGAATCTGGGTCCTTTTGTACCAGAGTTTTAAAATGACAAAAAAAACTAATTTTGATGACATGTGTCAATAAAAGAAAATAGATAATGTAGTAATTTTGGTAATATCTTCTTTTCTTAATATGTAATAGATTGTATTAAGTCTAGTTAAGGTTTTAAATGAGTTTCTACACTTGTTGAGAGACTAAATTAGACTAAAATTTTGAAAAAAGACTCATTTTAATTTTCACTAAAAATCAAAGGAACAAGTTCATGTTTAACCCATTAATTTATAATAAACAATAATAAATAACAATAAATGACAATGAATTATAATAAATAATAACTTTTAATAAGTAATAATAAATATAAATATACATAATCTATGCTATATATAAAAAGGATAACTTTTTTTTCTACATTTTCTTTCACTCTTACTTTTTAAATATTTTTTTTTAAATTAGAATTATTATTTTATCCAATTTTATCCTTCAAATAACTTATTTTTAACATTTAACGATTTTTCTCAATTTAACCACTATTTTAAACTTAATAATTTTTAATTAAAAAATTACCTACAATAATAATTATAATAATAAAAAATATTATTGTTAATTTATCATTATAATAGTGGAATGTTATTATTAATTTTATTACTTTTTGCTATTATAAAAAGTAAATACACATGCGCATCGAATTTTTACTAGTACTAAATAATACAAATAAAAAATATATATAATAAACATTATAAATAGAAAACAAAAAATCAATCAATCAATCAACCAATAATTATTAAATAAAGCACACATATTATATTGATATATAAAAATATATAATGTGTCCAGAATTTAAACAATTAAAAGATTTGAAACATATTGATAAATATTTGGATTCAAAAATTATAAATTTTTAGTGTCGTAAAAGCTCAATAAATATGTCATTTTGTAATCTGAGTAAGTAATATTCCGGACTTAAAAAAATTGTGCTTTGTATAAATCTACAATAAATTATAAACTATACTAAAACAATTTGCAATAAAAAATATTAACAATGGATCATAATAAATAATAACGTATATTAAATCTTAATCAACATAAATAATCATATATATTAGATAAATAATAATTAATAATATAAACAAAAATAAATAAATAATAAACCATACAAATAACATCGAATTATTAAATAAAGAAATACTAAATAATTAAAATCATAATATTCAGATTTAGTAAAATCATAATTTTTTAGGATCACAAAAACTCAATAAATATTTTATTTTATGTAATCGTGATTGATATATCTGAATAAATACATTTTAAAGTAAAATATATTTCATTAAAAAAATATAAATGATAAACTAATATTTGTTTCATAAATAACATCCTTATATTAATAAAGTAGAAAATATATTTTATTTTTTTTAAAGTTATGTGAATTGCATGGGTAGGAATGTTAGTGTTACAACAAATACAAATAAGGTAAGGAGTAAGGAAAAGAAGAATGCACACAAGGATTTATATTAGTTCATTTTCACCTAAGACTACATCTAGAGTCTTTAAGCCACTTGAGTTACTCCCTTTCAAGTACGAGTTTATTCTCTCTAGGAACACAAGTACAAACCTCTCTAGGTTACAATGAGTATAACCTTTCTAGGTAATATGTTTCAACCTCCCCCTGAGATCAAGAACTTACAATCACAATAATCAAATGATCTCTCATGCATGAGAATTACAATAACGCTCATAGGGTTCACTTCACACAATGAAGGATATACAATTGTTTTGCACAACCCAATACCACTCTCTAACAATTCAATATGACAATGTAAGCTCTCGTAGTATTCCCTTTCACTTTTCTCCTTTCTCTTTGAGAATGGATTTGATATATAGTATTTTAGTACTTCTTTTTGTTCTCTCTTGTGTCTTTTTTCTTCTTCATATAGTCTCAGTATATAGAGTTTCGCTTGTATCTATTGACCATTGATGTAGAGTATCTTCATATTCTTTATATATCTTCAAATATCTTTTTTGTTCTTCACTTTAGAAGTTCTTGATAATCATTTAGAGAGTATTGATTCCTGTGAATTATCAGTTATTTCTTTTTCATCCTTTAAACAAGTTGAATTTCAAACATAGTAACGTTGAGGCTTTCAATCATCAAAATATACTCTCGCAATCTTCAATTTGCAAAGTCTTTTTCCTGTCTCGTGAGTGGTTACTAATCATATGACAATATTTAGTATAATCAATCATAGAGGAATTCCAAATATTTCTTTATATGACAACATTCACATTATTCAATCAAAAAATGGTTCCTTTCTCAGCTATTTAATTATCCTTGAAACTCTTCAGATTAAGTCTTCAATCAAATCTTCAATCATAATATCTTTTAATAATATTGAGATTTGCTGCATAATTTTCTTAATCATCTTGATCATCAATTTTAATATTCAAATTTCATTGATCTTGCAGTTGAGCTTGATCACCTTGTGATTGGATATATTTCTTTCGCATCATTATAAACTTGATTGGTTTGATCAATCTAATAATCATTTGGAGCTTTGACTCTGTACTCGTTTAGTCAACCTTTTGGAGACTTCAAATGGAAGCACATGCACACATCTAATAGGTGTATTCAACATTTTGCTCGTTTAGTTGACCTTGACTTGTCCTACAGTTCTACTTATACTTGTTTGACACAAATACTCGTTAATACCTTTGTGTGCTTGTATTGACCCATCTAACAACTTTGCTTTGACTTGTCTAACACTTGTATGAGTCTAACGCCTTGTGTCACTACTTTAACCTGTATGATAAGTTATTTTCTCAATTTAGTCTAACTAAGTCTACACAGTAAATGTGTATGATAACCTTTAACGTCTAATAGCTTCAATGTTAGTTTGTATTGTTGAATGCCTCTAACATCTTTAGTTGTCTAACAACTTCTAACTCTTCTATTTTTGCATATATGTCTCAAACTTTTCTAAGCCCAGTTTCATGTGTTTGCATCAGACTTTAGGTTTAATATTTCTTTGTGTCACTTGTGATTTTGTTGAACTTTTACTTTCACTCATTGAACAAACATTAGCTCAACAAATATATATATATATATATATATATATATATATATATATATATATATATATTTGTGTGTGTATGTGTGTGTGTGTGTGTGTGTGTGTGTGTGTATGTGTGTGTGTGTGTGTATTCACATTAAAGAACATGGTTTTTATGAGAGTCTAACAAAGTCTTTGACTTAGTTGTACCTTCCTATGTCCAGTGTTTATCTGAATATTAATCTTAATCATCCTTAGGATCATGTTTGTATTGACTTATCTTTGTTTCATTAAACATTTTTCTATCATCAAAACCTATTCATTCTCATGCTCGTCTAATTAGGTTTTTAGTGTCTAATGCTAATAACATTGCCACACACTCTATCCTATAGAGGTTGAGCTCTAATACCAACTATGAAAAATAAGAAAAAAAGTAAAAGTACAAGCAAAAAGGGTTAAATTGTGTTTTGAAAAGTTTTATAATTTTCGTAAGTATCATCTAAATACGTACAATCAATTCTTTGGTTTATATAGGTTAGATGAACTTTCAAACTCCAAATACTTTGCGATGATTGATTAGTTCATGTTAGAATAAAAATTAATTAATAATTTCTTTTTGACATATTAATCAACCAAATTATTGTAGAAGTCAAAATTCATGTAATTGTTTTGTCACTGAAAAATTGCTACTGGTATTTGTTTTCTACGCTTTAAACTTCATTCATGTCTGTTTTTACAAAATGAAAAAATCAACTGGAAAATTAAGTTAGGGAAGTATCACTATTAAATATGCATTTTTGTACCAATTTAAAAATGGTTGAGAAGATAGGTTGTGTTGGTTCACATTGCTATCAAGTAATGAAATTAGAGTAATCCTCTTAACTATTGGATTGAAATTTTGCCACATTAACATAACTGAGAGATGCATTTCATGTGCATGGTTTAATTTTTGTTACAGTAGTCCAAAATGGAGAGTCCAAAGAGGAACGCAATGCTAATGGTTTTTCTTTTTACTCAGACATATAATCACTTCATCCATGTTGTTAGGTTTGAATTTACCAAACTTTAAGAAAAGTTACAAAATTCTAAATATTTTCTCTATAATCTTCAATAAGATTTGTGATACAGTTTAATTGGACTCTTACTTAAAAATTATTTAAATTTAAATATAAAATTCATATGTAATTTGGTTTATTTTTTAAAACCATCAATTTTTTGAATCAATTTTCAGTTATGAATACTTTAGTTTTTATTAGTTTACCAAATCTTTTATTATTATTATTATTATTATTAATAATAATATTTTTAGTCCCATACGTTTTCAGTTATTGTTAGATTTAAATTTTTAATATTTTATCCAGTGACGGAACTTGGACAAAAAATTATAGGGGACCAAATTAGATTTGTTATATATAATTTCTTTTTAGAAGAAAAACTCTTCATTTTTTCTCTTCATTTCCTCTCCTTAAAACAAACACACATAAAAAATATTACTATAATTGATTATTATATCATGCTATTATATCATGATACCCAGAGGCGGAGCCTCATAGGAGCAGGGAGGGGCCTAGGCCCCCCAAATATTTTTGATTTTTTCCAAAATTATACATCCATTTTTTTATTTTTTTTTAAATTTTGAAAATTTTAAATTTATATATAATATATTTTAGAAATTGATGATAATTAAATTGTCTCTTTATTTATTTTATAAAATACAATATTTAATGTTAATAAATAATAAAAAATAATAAAAAAATATTTAGGTTTACTTAGTCTTCTAATATCTGTTTTCGTATAAAAATATCAAATTGCCACTAAATTGAAAGTAAAAGAACTGGAAGATCAACTTACATTTTTGGAAACAATAACAAAAAGAATAATTAAATCAAACATTTATTAAAATATTTTTTATTTTCTTCTGTCATTGGCTTTTAAAATTTTGACAAAATTGTACCCATCTCTCACTATCATATGTTTTTTTTTTAAGAAAAAATGAAGTTAGACACATACTCATTATGTTTGCTCTCATCTCTCATCTGTTTCCTTCATTTCTCGAAAAAAAAATGTAACTCTCTCTTGTCTTACTTGATGATAAAATATTACTTTAATAGTTATTAAAATCATTTTTTATCTCATGAGCCTTTTGTATACTTACTTTTTATGATTATAGAAAAAAAAAATCATGTATTATATGTTTTTTTATAACCGATTTTTAACTGTGACTTGATTATAATATATTTTTCTTCTAATATTTATGTCTCTCAATATTTTATTAGATTATGTAAATTATTTTTTAGTATATTTAAAAACAAGCATATCGATGAAGAATAAAATAATAAATTTATTTTGTAGGAGTAGTAAAAGGGAAGCTACACGTGAAGATGAAAACAAGTTAAATTATATTTCTTCACATCTTTGAAAGTATTTAAAGCATTATACTAATAATCCAATCTAACGATCCAATTGTTTCATAGAAGAGTAATTTTTTTAAAGTGTTATACTAATGGTCCAATCAAATGATCAAAAAATTATATTATTCTAGCCCCTCCAAAACTCTTGATCAAGATCCACCATTGATGATACCAATGATACCAAACCATGAATACCATTTTAGATAAGTCATTTGTATCTCATCAATTTGATTCGGTGGTATTGTCAAATTTAATGTCGTTTTTCCTAGACCACGTTCTAATGAATTTTTAAATTCATTATATGTAACTTTGAGAACTTTAGAAATTTGTTTTTTATTGTCTTAAATTATTGGTTCTTATTAAATTTCTCAAGTTTAGTTAAAGTAAAGGCATTTTTTTTCATCTTTAACACAAACCTTCCTCTTTGAAAAAAAAGGAATCATTTTTTTTACTTTTTATCATAATCTTTCCAATATAAATTTATCGCCTCTCGCCTATTTAGAAAAAATAAAATTTATATTCACAAATCACAATTATCACAATGCAAAACATAACAAAACTCATACTACTTTAATTAAATAAACAATACTGTATAAATTCAAAACTTAAAAAAAAATTACCATAGGTAGCGAAAAACACAAAATCCCTAAATTTCATAATTAAGGGTTATAATAATTTAGGAAAAATTATAATTAGGGTTCATACCAATTTCATAAAAGAATCCCAAAAATCATAATTATGGTTTATATTAAGTTGGGATAAACTTAATTTGGAAGAAACATCCTAAAAAGAATCATAAACTAACATACATAAATCATAATAAGATACTAATCTTGATTTGTGGGAGATCATGCAAGAATGTATACATCAATTTCAATCTATGTGTTTCCAACCTCTATTTCCCAATCTATCTCTTTGTATTTATCTATCTTCACACACTTTCATGATAATTTACATGGTGGAAAGATCTTATAGTCAGAAAAAAAATCGTAATCTCTTTTATAAATTAATGTTTCCATTAAAATTTTTTATTTTATCTTTTATTATAATTTTCCATAATATAAACTTAATATAAATAATATATAATATAAATTTTAAAAATATACAAATATATATAAAAAAAAATTCAAAAAAGAAATGGGGGAGCAGTGGCTTCCCTCTGTCATCACCTAATTCCGTCCTTGATTTTATCATATATATATATATATATATATATATATATATATATATATATATATATATATATATATATATATTTTATCATTTAGTAGAGTTAGTTTAAAGTTAAACAAGAAAATATTAATTAATATAATTAAAGTGGTAAAGAATATGTTAAATTAAAACAATTATAATTTTAAGTACTTGATTTAATTAAGTAATATAAAATGTTTTGTCCTTTATGTATTATCTATAACTGTTTTGTTACTTTCTTTTTATTTACGTATGTAAGATGTTAAGTTTAATGAAAGTACATTATGATGTAAGATATTAAGTTAGGTGTTAAAATTTAGGACTAGAGATGGCAAATAAACCCGTCCCCGTGGGTATTGCCCGAACCCGTTCCCGTTTTGATGGGGAATCCCCGCATTGACTGGGTATGGGTATGGGTATGGGGAATCCCCGACTTTTTCAGTTGGGTATGGGGATGGGTATGGGGATGTACATATACTCGCCATAATACCCATCCCCGCCATATCTCCATTCTCGTTTAAATTATTAAAATATTCACAATTAATTAAGTAACTCCTATATATATATATATATATATATATATATATATTTTATTTTTT
>Ga0214545_1003265_pt1 | contig 31075 bp, 11 predicted proteins | sample CNSS4metaG_FD_160064 | JGI IMG/M metagenome (GOLD analysis project Ga0214545, IMG submission 160064) | Root nodule microbial communities from cowpea collected in UCLA plant growth center, Los Angeles, California, USA - CNSS4 | ecosystem: Host-associated > Plants > Roots > Nodule | place: USA...
AATATTTAATATTTTTATTGCATTTTAGATATTAAAATTGATTTATAAAAATGTTTTAAATATTCAAAATATTTTAGAAAAATAAACTAATATTTGTAAAATTAACATTTACATATAAAATATTTTATATTTTAATATCTAAAATGCAATAAAAATATTAAATATTTTAAATTTAAATGTAAATTTTACAAATGTTAATATATATTTTTAAAATTTTAATAATTATATTTTAATTATATTTAAATAATTATATTCTATTTAACAATTGAATCTAAAAATTATATTCAATTAATAATTAAATATTATAATTTATAATTAAATTTAAAAAATAAGTAATAATAATCAATTTTAAAAATTAAATGGTTTTATTTTAATAAAATTTGGGACTAAATTAAACAAAAATAACGAATATAGGGACTGAATTGAACAAAAATAACGAATATAGGAACTAAATTGAACAAAAAAAATAATACTAGAAGAAACTAACACGTGGCACAATTGTTACTTGATACGTGGACACTTTTTTTGAAATTAGAAAAAATTAAAAAAAATTTAAAAAAAAAATTTAAAAAAATTAAAAAAAATTAAAAAAAAATCAAAAACACCAGGAGCTGACACGTGGCATGTACTGTTCAAAAACGTTAACTATTTAAACACCGTTAGTGAAAATGACCAAATTGACCACAATTTGACGAAAATAAGGACCTAATTGAACATAAAACGAAAATAGGGACCAAATTGAATAAAATCAACAAAAATAGGGACCAAATGTATATTTAAGCCTTTAATTAAATAAAACTTGTTCTAATGGGGCTTGTTTTTGCTTATTGCAGCTCACTTTTCAAAGATGCCAATTATTGAAGTATTTGGCATTGGGCCTACGGTCCAATTCTCTTCCACACATTTCACGTGTGCTTCATGTACAACAACCTACCACACCTGCATTTTAAATTCTGTCCGTGACCGGATCTGCCATGTGAAGCAGCCCATGTTGCTTGTGCGGCCCACTCGATTAGCATTCAGCCATGAATATTTCCTTTTGTTCACGCGTCTAAAGCCAATGTGAACAAGTGCTAGTGGGTTTTAATATAGCTGCAGCCCAAGAATCCTTTTCCACGGGAAACCATTCGAGCTCAAACAGGCAGCACGCAATTACCTTTCTTTCAGTTCCTGATCCGGCCTTGCGCAACCCATTTCCTCTAAAGATCACGCATCCAGCACACAATACCATTCTGCACCCCTCCACGCATCTACAATGTGCTGCTGCCTCATGATTCGTCGTCCTGCAGCAACCTACATGTCTCCAACGCAGCCTTTGCAACCAACATTTCAGCTAGGGTTCCACTTCGCAGATCAATCCACACCCAGCTTTTATTGGAGCGTCGCTAGGTCTCAAACTTACGCTAGGGTTCTTCACGCGGCCTCACCTTCCAGAACTGCAGCCCAATCTTTCTTCAAGCCTTGATCACACCGCTGTTAGAGTCAGGGTCACGTGAATTCTTCCTTCACGCATTAGGGCTAGGGGTCGCTCGTTTCATGCGTCCACCTTAGGGTTAGTGCGGGTTCTTGTTTTCCCTTTCCCTTGCCGTTAGGATAAGTGTTAGACGACATCCTTTTTGCTTCTCTTCCGTTTTCTTTTTGGTTGCCATTCCTTCTATAAAATGGCAAGCCATCTGATGTAAAATCAAGCTTTGATGAATGATAGTTTGGTTGAGAGTACTCCCACCTTTCGTCTCTGCTCCGATCCTAACCCTAGATTAGGTTTTTACCTCTTAGGGTTTCCGAAACCAGTGAGATTCGAGCCTAAACATTATACACGAACCATTCCGCTGCGTTTCCCTCGCTCTAAGCGAGAATCAATCGGTGGAACGCCGATTGGGAGAGCTTTTCCGGCGAACACCGCGACGGAGGAGCCTCATCAAGTATAGTTTTAAAAGGATGGATACATTGTTGAGAAAATGGAATGTTAAGGCTATTATAAGAGGAGTTTAGAGAGTTTTGCAGGTTTTATAGAGGTTTTGAGGAAGGTTTCTCAACAATGATTGTTTCCTTGTCATAGCAGACATGAAAGGATCATCATTTTAAGTAAACAAAGAAGTGAATTTGTGTATGGATCAGAGTAGCACAACGAGATGGTGATAAATGATGCTTATAAAAGGTAAGAGATTGGAAAGGGAATAGCTTGGTAGTGAACGTTGTTACCTTGGATTAAGCAAACAAAGGAAGCAAGATGTTATGAGTGTGGTTATGCATACAAGTGGTCAAGAGTGTTGAGGGTGGAGCAATAGGCTAGAATTCAAATGTGATCAAGTCAGTGGAGTGATGCTTAAAGGAGAGAACAAGGTGATGTGAAGTGATAACTAACATGTTTTAGTTTGAGACTTGAAGTTATCTGACATTTTGGTAAAAACCTATAAGAGGTAGTGGAGAGAATATGGGGTGAGTCAGTATATCAAATACATGTTGGTTAGTCAGTTATGAAGGAGCATTCCAATTCTAAGGTTGGAGGTTGGGAGTTGCGTTGAGAGTAGTGACTAAACCAATCTACACTATTGAACACATATCACTTAGCACATGTGGAAACATTTCATTCCCCCTTCATTTAGGATAACTTGAGATCAACAATCTAGGATAGAAAAATTCATTGACATAGGTGATGCATTCATCCAAAATCTTGCTAAGTTTTCTAGACTAGAAAAAGATTTTAAGAACAATTTGGACTTCTTCTTGAGTGAACAAGAGAGAGAGAGAACAACAAAGGAGAGTAAGAGAAAAGCTTGAAAAGCTTCGAGAGTTTGACAAGCAAAGAGTAATAGAAAAGCTTGCAAAGCTTCGTGTTGAGGCAAAGAAAAGAGAACAAGAGGAATATGAGAAAAATGAGAAGAAGAAAAGAGATGAGGAAGAAAAGGCGAAAGAGGAGAGTCTTAGAAAAGTCAAAGAAGAGAATGAGAGAAAATAATTTGAAGAAAGAGAAGAAATTAGACAAGAGAATGAGCTTGAAAGAAAATCACAAATGGTAGAGTTAAAGAGCATCTCAAATGAAAAAAGAGAACTCATTGTTAGGGATTTGGTGTACCATCCTTCACCAATTCCTTCAATGAAGACCCAATTTCCAAAGAGAGCTTTTCCATCTTTAAACTTTTCTCGCTTTTTCATTAAATCTTTTGTTTTGTTTTCCTCTCAAACATTTTGTTTTCCATCTCATTCACTTATTTCATCCTCCTCAACATATTGTGCCAACACACACTTTGACTTTCACATTCTTTTCAAAAATCATCTAAGTCAAAGTGTAAGACACTCTTTTTATGAAGTGGGCCTACTATCAACTTCTTCCAATTTTATAAGCCCATTTTCACACATTACACATTCATGTATACTGCATGGTCTCTCTGAATTTAATGCAATTTTATTTGATGACTGTTGTAGATATATTTTTTATCCTAGTGGAACCTCAAATTTGGTTGTTGTGAGCCTTAAACAACCCTCTTGATTTGAGGACATATCCTCTTCAAGAGGGAGGAAATGATGTGATCCCAACAAGGCTTATAGCTTGGGCCAACACCTAGGTCCAAATCATGCTCAAGGCCCAATCCATGGCCCATATGCATCTCAATCCTAAAGCCCACCAAAAAGCCTAATAATAAGGGGCATGCTAAAAAAGATCCAATTGAGCTTCATTCAAGATGGCCCAAACCCACATGGGCTTCCCACACTCTTCACATGGGCCAAAGAAGATGTGAAGATTTGCATATGTGTATCAAAAAGCAATATAATAGCAATAAGATTAGCCCATTGTTTAGGCCTTGTTTTCTAGAATAATAAGTCAAACCATGTGTAGTTGAATTGATAAAATTGGACTTGGCTAAGCCTAATAGGAGATTTAGCCATAAGCTACCAAAGGTCCAAGGTGGACTAAGTGAAAGTCAACATTCCTTCCTACACCTCATGGATCCAATGCATCCAAGGGCTAGGAATGCTTCCTCCTTTTCCAAGGCATCATCCAATGGCCATGAGCCTTGCTCCTTCTCCAAGCCATCTTTCACGACCAAGATTGAATGCATTTCTCATCCAAGGGCTAAAAGTGCTTATGTGTATTTGCTTTCATATAAAAGCCTAAATTTTAGGCTATTGTAATCACTCTTGAATTTTGCAATAGAAGCATAGTGTTGAGAGAACACCACCCTATTGCATTTGAGAGTCTCCTTTGCTAGAGGATTGAATCATCTCCTCTATCCACCTTCCCCTAGCTTTCTCTTAAGCTAAACCTTCAAACACCTTAATCCGAACCAATGCTTAGCAAGAGCCTTACACACTTACTTCCACTCCCTTCCATGGATCGTCTACTTCATGGAGCTTTCATCCATTTCGCACCAAGAGCTCCACCTGGATAGTTAGTTATGTACATTAGCATGGGATTGGTATGCATGATAATTCTATGTTGGGTGGGTGATGCACGATTATGGTACAGTCAGGACGTAATTCCACGAAGGTTTTGTGGTGGTGCCTCATGGTTTATGACGTAATTCCATGAATCTCTTGTTGAGATCTCATGGTGGTGCCTCATGGTTAGGACTTAATTCCATAAATCTCTTGTTGAGATCTCTTGGTGGTGCCTGATGGTTAGAACGTAATTCCATGACCCTTTTGGTTGGTTTCGTGGTGGTGCCTCATTATATTTATCCGGATATTTGAGTCTTAGAGTCTTGCTTGGTTGCTACCACATGCTTGGTTGATTTTTGTATTCTTGACCTTTAAATTGCATGCTCAATTGTATGATAAAACCCTTTTACTCTAGCTTACCCTTTCTGTTTGCTTGTGTGTCTCGTGTGTGGTTTTTCTCCCTTTGCGATAATCATCAATTTATTGATGTAAGCAAATGTGGGGAAATTCTTGTGATCATAGTGGCGACGAGGATGCTGCAACTTAGTGGGACGTGGTTTAGTGTTGGGCCGTTGTCGAGCCCACGTAGAAGAGTTATTATTACATTGTAATCTCTTGCTCATGAGCAAGCTTTTGGTCGTCTGTTGATACTTTTGTATTTGGTTGCTGGCATCATGTACTCATTTTTTTTTTCTTTTGGTATATTGCGGTGATTATATTATCCTTTATACTTTAAGTCTCGTGTCCTTGGATATTATTTTGAAAACATGGCCTAAACAATTGGCCCAATTGAAAACTATCTAGAACATGTCCATCATATTTTGACCTCTTTCTTGGCCCATGAAAATATCATTTGAAGCCCATTGGGCTGTTGAAGGTCCATCTCTTCTTGTATCCTTCTTAGCTTGCTTCTAGTGACTGGACTTTTGATTGGACCTATGGTTGTGCCCCAATCATCATCAACTCATTTAAATGATTTCCTTGCATTTAAGCAACTTAAACATAGAGGGTGCATTAAATGCACTTCATACTTGCATTAAATGCCTATCTGTTCTTGAAGCAACCTCCAAATAATTGGTCGAACTTGTTAATCCTTGGTCAAAGAGTCTTTACTCAAAATTATAAAGCGTTGAATCGCACAGGCTAAATATTTTCAGAGTTGACAAAGCAAGTGTCAAAGAGTTATTGAAACACAACAACTTTAGCTAATTTCTAAAGGTATTGTTGATCTAACATATGTTTTAGACTACAACATAATGTAAGCATAAAGATATTTTCAAGAAGTACAACGCTAGCTTAAGACTATGTGTATCATCTAAACATATATAGCAATACTCATCAAATGTAAAAAAAGACTAAACAATGTTATATAGTTTCATTAGCAAAACTCATGTTTTACATGACTTGTAAACAAAAAATATTTTGTCTTATAAATGAAGTCTAATGATATTTTATATTTTATTGTTTGGCAACTTAATTAAAATATGAATTGTTAGATTTTTTTCTAACACGCATCAATTTATTAATTCCAAAACACTTTTCAATGACATTTTTAGATCCACCTAATTAATTAATCTTTAAGTTTAATTTGATCATTTTCTTGTAAAAAACAACAAAGTTACATATGCTTTTCCAAATATTTTAAAAGTATGTATAAAACACAATTCAACTCCTTTCTTATATTACTTCATAGAAATGAAACTTAAATAGATATATATGATTAATCCATACAACCATAAGGCATGAGGGAGGAATTAAAGATAATGAAAAGAAAACTGAAAAATTAGCTACTCCAAGGCATTTGACATTTGAAGTACAAAGTGAGCAAATACAGATAGTGAAGTAGAAGTCTTTTGAATGTACCACCATATTCCTGTCAGAAAATGATTACTCAAATAATACTAATAATAATAAAAATATAAAATGATATAATAATAATTATTAAAGTAATAATAACACTAAGACATATATATAAATCAAAGAATATTAATCAGAGACTTGATAATTATTATAACAATAATAAATAATAGATAAAAGGTAAGGAGTAGAAATAACCTGGGTTGAGGCACGCATAGCGCTATCCTTAGAGAGAAAACGTCCCTACTGCACAGGACTAAACAAATACACAATACACAATCATATGTGTTTCTTATCATATGCGTTTCTCTCCCAAGATACAACAACCCGTCAGATCGATCGAGTGTAGCGAAGGATCTCTGAACCTTATGAACACCATTGTCTTAAAGATAATATAGAGAAGAAAATAAGAACATTTTTAAGAAAAACTCTAGAGTTTGTTGTCTCTATTATTTTTTTTTTGTTGTTGTTGTTTTTCCCCATGCACCTAGGTGGTATTTATAGGTAGAAGAGGGAGACAAAGAAGTAAATAGTAATAAGAATATAGTCGTTAGCCATTAAAAGCATTAACCTATAAATTAAAGGTTTATAAAAACATGAGTAATAGTAGAATTTTTATTTTAATTATTTTATTTTTTAAATTATATTAAAATATTTCTAACAATCCCCCACATAATTGAAAAATAAAATAAAACAAAATATATTATCTTTGAAAACAAACTATTGTAGTTCGGTGTAAGGAACCTTCCGAGTCTGACCCTTACACCTACTACTTATAAACTTCCACCCGAGAAAATGCAGAGACTTGATTGTCTTGAACTACATCTCTTGTGGCTGGGTTTTAGTAAATAACACATACAATATCGGTGTTCATTATAGGTTCTAATCAGTGGGTGCACGTTACGGCCTTGTGCATGTATCTTGTTTCGTGAGTGTCACTTAGAGACTTGCCCATGTCTCACAATGGCGGCCCCACCATCATACTCACTAGGTAAAACCTCAAAGGGTGGTTTGTGACTCACACCCCTACAATAATTGTCATTGGGTTTATTAAGAGGTATTTTATAAAATAATGCTCATACCTCAACCATTAGGTTTATTAAGAGGTATTTTATAAAATACGCATAATAATGCACATACCTCAACCTTATTATTGTCACAATTTATATAGTACACCTCGCTATAGGAATGAGACATAAAATTTAATCAAATTATTTGGTGTACTTTAGTCAACAACAACTTTGTTGTTACCCATTGAACTCCATTCCATGGGATTGCCATTCATGTGGAGATGGGTGTCCATTGTTGCAACTAATTTATGGGCCATAGTCTCATTCCCCTCAACGACTCAAATATTTGTTGTTGATGCATCAACCCTTTGATAAGCAGATCTGCAATATTTCTTTTTTTTTTACCTGACAAAGTCAAGAGAGATAACCATGAGTAATTAAGTTTCTAATACATTTATCCCTCGTTCTTATATGTCAATTTTATTGACATTTTTACTAAAAACTTTAAATATAACAATTTGATTGTCAGGATACATTGAAAATATGAATAATTTATGTTTGCATAATATATCATAACAACAACTTTTTAACATATTTTCATGATAGTTCACCTTCATCCAAGGTTAAAACTTAACCATAACCAACAGTTGATTTTGTCATCAAAATCAATATCCAATTTACATTAAAATATATCATTCAATCATCTCAAGAACTTGGACATATTGTCATAACTAGAAGAAACACAAATAATATTACACTAGATGGCAAAACAGGAAGGTATATATTCATTTACTTTATAATATATAACCAAGATTTTTTTTTTATTAACAGGTATGTTAACCATTGCAAGACACCCCCACACTTTGAAATATTTTAAATGTGGTTCTTTTTTCATTCATAACTCATAACAAGTTTTATCACAATATTTTATGTTCAAAATATGGTAAGATGAATATAAAGTTTCACCCTATATGATTTTATAGGCAAAGACAAGCTAGACTTGTAGAATAACATTTACCATATCAGAACATTTTTTGTTTCTTTCTTTCGCTGCACCATTAGATTAACACTATATGAAAATGTTACTTAATGAATAATACCATGAATTTTACATAAAAACACTCATTTATAAAGACATGTATCATCACTTCTCTATTTAATTAATTTTGTACCTCAAAAATTTATAATTTGAATGGTCTCTAACCAAAACTTAACAACAATTATAATAATAACATGTCATAAATCACAACTTAACATTTTGTAATAATCAAAGAAAACTTATAAACATTTTATTACAAGATAAAGGTACTTAACTCAAACAAATCATCACAAATATATCATTTACCAACCAAAACAACATGTCTAGAAATAATAATTTTATTGTACTTGGAAACCATCTCATAACCTTGTTGAGCACAAGAAAGTTTCTAAATTCAGAAACATGAAAAACTCCTTTTTATTCATAAATCTGATAATTTATTAATCATTTTTTTTTCATATAAATATCAAGCTATATATTTTTTTTTTTGCAAATGCAAAGTTTAGTTCAAGTGTTTTCCATAACACAATAATAGTTTTAGTATGACAAATTATTTTATAATTATTTTCATACAAAACACTTAAAATATATACATGATATAGAACATCTTTATCAATGGTAAGAGTAGACAATATTAAAACATAAATTAATATAACAACAAAAACATTAGTTATAGATATCACAAAAAATTATTCAATGAGTAGGAAATTCATTTATCAATAATTTCATTTATTGTTATCAATAGAAATAACAACAATTGTACACACAAATTTTTAGGCTTAGTTGACACTGATTTAATTATAACCATAACAAACACATTAATTCATAAAATGTGTTTTCAGTCTTCAACTCTATATTGTTTATAATTTTAGAAATAAATACAGATGAGTAATCAAAAATAGAAATAGCAAGATAATATTTTTCTCTCTAAGAATGTTAGAAAAAGATTACTCAAATAATACTAATAATAATAAAAATATAAAATGATATAATAATAATTATTAAAGCAATAATAACACTGAGACATATATATAAATCAAAGAATATTAATCAGAGACTTGATAATTATTATAACAATAATAAATAATAGATAAAAGGTAAGGAGTAGAAATAGCCTCGGTTGAGGCACGCATAGCGCTATCCTTAGAGAGAAAACGCCCATACTGCACAGGACTAAACAAATACACAATACACAATCATATGTGTTTCTTATCATATGCATTTCTCTCCCAAGATACAACAACCCGTCAGATCTAAACAAATACACAATACACAATCATATGTGTTTCTTATCATATGCGTTTCTCTCCCAAGATACAACAACCTGTCAGATCGATCGAGTGCAGCGAAGGATCTCCCAACCTTATGAACACCATTGTCTTAAAGATAATATAGAGAAGAAAATAAGAACACTTTTAAGAAAAACTCTAGAGTTTGTTGTCTCTGTTATTGTTTTTTTTGTTGTTGTTTTCCCATGCACCTAGGTGGTATTTATAGGTAGAAGAAGGAGACAAAGAAGTAAATAGTAATAAGAATATAGCCGTTAGCCATTAAAAGCATTAACCCATAAATTAAAGATTTATAAAAATATGAGTAACAGTAAAATTTTTATTTTAATTATTTTATTTTTTAAATTATATTAAAATATTTCTAACGATTCCTAACATTATATAGCAATACACAAGCAAAATAATTCTCTCATTACAAAATCTTTATTTTGTTTTATCTTCATAAAGTAAATCCATTCAACAAAATTGATGCCTCGCTATTAAAATCTTATGTCAAATTTGGAGATTTCAAAATGTAGAGAAAGAGTAAGTTGTACACCATAAAAATGGGTTAATTGATATTTACATCTTTTCGTAAGAGATTAATAGACTTTGATTATATTTAATTTTTTATCTTATATTTGAAATTAAATTTATATTTGAATTTGAGCCAATTCTAATATAAATTCATTGGATTTAAAACTTGAAAATCGAAACTCTAATGGTCAAAAGCCTCAAACTCTAAATTGTTGAACTGGAAGTTAAATATAAGTTGTGTGGGAGAAGCCTACTTTGTTGGAAAATAAACATGAATAATACCGTCGTATTCACGATGAATGAAGAAATCAAAGTTAGATTGATTTTTTCCCATCTTGATATTAATAATATGTTTGAGTGGGATGAAAGGAAAAATAACAAGAAAAATATTGATTATTAAATTTATTATTGTGAATAAGAGAAAGTAAATTAAAAGATAAATAATATGCTGGTTTTAAAACAAAAACTATTTATTTTTAATTCAATTTTAAATTCTTCTTTCCTCTCTTATTTTGTTTTTCTTTTCACAATAATGTTTGAAAAATTTAATTATAGCCTCTAAGATGGTGGACTTGGATTCTTCTAATTGCATAAAATGAAATTGGTCTTTGTGAGAAAACGTGTGTTTTTTTTCATCTATCTAGATCCTCTCTTAACTCATCTAGGGAGACAGGAGGAGTCTCTTGTGGGGTTGTTGGTTGTGGTCTTGATGATGATTGTTCAACTCCCTTTCTTTTCTCTGAGGATGGAATGGTGTGAGTATGCTTTTTTTGGAGGAGTCATTCAATACATGATAACTAAAGTGAGATAATGAAAATGCATAATTAAGATTGAACTGTGTTTTAAAACCTTTTGGAGATTTTTGTAAATATTATCTAATGATACACACTCATACAATGGTTTTATACTTGAGAAACAATTTATTAAAAAGCTTTAGAAACTTAGTTTAGAAACCTTACTCTTAAGTTGGTGTAGATGCAATAACATGAAATTTTTAACGAGATAAAGAGGGATGCAATAACATCGAAGAAAATCCTCATATTTTTACTCTGATTTGTTTAAAAGTGCAAACTACATTCAATTGTCAATCAACAAATTGAGTTTCACTATGTAGACTAATTTTGCAAGTAACAACATGAGAATTCTTTTAGTTTGTAAACATTCTTAACTAACTCGCTATGTATTATTTCAAATCGTAGTCACTCTTAGATAACATATCAAGTACTCTTTAAACACTTAGTCACTTCTGCCTAAAAGTTTGAATGTTGTTTTGGGATGTAGCTATTCCTGGCTAACCTACTAAGTATTATTTAACAAAAAATCACTCTTGGCTAAGATATGATAAAAAAGATAAAGAGTTTTTCACTAGAGAGAGTAGCGTCTTTCAATGTGTACAATTTTTAAGATTTCTCTACTAGTTTGCTAATGAACACAACATTATTCTTACAAAGCTTTTAGGATACATAAAATCTTAATATCGTTTTGGCACTTTGCAAATCAAGCTCGTTGTTCTCTTCTTTAAGAATAACTTTATGTAGGCATTAAAGAAAAGAATCGTTACAAATCATTTTCTGACTGTTGAACAACTTTAGCTTGTGTAAATGTCTTTCCTGTGTTTGAGTAGCTTGAACATAAAGAGCGTGTAAAATGCACTTCATGCTTGTATTAGATGCTCTTCCCCTCTTCAAGTGATATCTCAAAAGCTTGTAAAACTTTAGTCCTTGGTCAAAGAGTTTGTTGAACTGTACAAGACAAATAGTCTTTTCCTTAGTTAACACAACAAGTGCTAGAGGTTTGTTGAAGCACAACATTTGTAGCTCATTTTCTAAGAGATTGCTTATGCCATATATGTTTTATGCATCTTCTTGACAAATGAAGGAGCCAAACATTTTTGTAACATACTATAAGCATAAAGATATTTTTGTGAAGTGCAACATTAGCTCAAGACTATGAGTGTATCATCTCAAGACAACACTATTTATTAGACGTATAAAAAGACTACATAATATTATACCATTTGATAAATGAAACGCATGCGTCTTACATTATTTATTGTGAATAACAACATTTTTTCTTGGAGATGAAATTTGGTCATGTTTTATACTTTGTTGTTTGATAACAATTAATTAAAATATGAGTTGTTGGATTTTTTTTTTCTCTAACATACATCAAGTTATTAATTCCAATACTGTTTTCCATGAAATTTTTAGATCTAAATTGGATATTAATTAGTCTTTAAGTTTAAGTTTAGTTTGATATTTTTTTTGAAAAAAAAAACAAAAAATTGCATCTACTTTTTAAAAAAATATATATATATATATATATATATATATATATATATATATATATATATATATATATATATAACAATTCAACTCCTCTCTTATATTAAGTTTGAGAAATTGACACTTAAATAAATATATATGATCAAATCATGCAACCATAAAGCACGAAGAAAGAATAAAAAAGAATGAAAAGAAAAACATATTTAAATCAAAACAACTTACAATAAGTTATTGTATACATTCGACCTCAAAGAGTAAGAATTGATACTCTAAGACATTCAGGGGCAGATCATTAAAGAGAGAGGGCATGGCCCCTCAATTTGATTTTTGATTTTTTTTAAAATAATATATATATATATATATATATATATTTCAAATTTTTTAAATTTTTAAATTTTTTAAAAATTATATGTAATGTAAGTTGAGAATTGATGAAAATTAAATTAGATATCATTTTATTTCTTTTATAAAGTACAATATTTAATGTTAATAAATAATAAAACATAAAATCATATACAATAAAGAATAAAAATATTTATTGAAATATTTTTATTTTCTTTTTTGTTGTCTTGAGTTTTTCACAAATTATACATATCTCTTACTCTCACTTGTTATCTTCTTGTCTTCCAAGAAAAAAAAATTGGACACAAATTCATTATTTTTATTTTATTTGTTCTTTTCTATTCTTAAAAAAAAAAGAAATAAGGCAACATATTTTGTCTCATTTCAACTTAAATATTAGTTTAATAGTTACCATTATTTTTGTTATCTCATAATATAGTATGTTTTTTTTTTCATAACGAGTTTTTAATTATGACTTAATTATCATATATTTTTCTTTTAGTAATTACGTATCAATTTTTTGTTAGATTATAATAACTTATTTTTTATTCTTAAACTTAAAAAAAAGTATATTAATGAAAAGAATATTAGTTTAAAATTTTAACTCCAACATTTTATTGTTGATGCTTTTAATCATCCACATTTAAAGAATTTATTAATCTTGCTTGAATTATGTCCATCTTTGACAAAAATAAGTAAAGTCAAAGACATTTTACTTCATTGATTGTCCAATTTATTTTATTTTAATTATTTCTATTTCTACAATTAAACAAAAAAATCATTTTCTACAATGAAAATTATCAAAACAAGATTACATAATAAAATAAAAGATGAATTTCTTATGAGTTAAAAAATTTAAATGAATGACAATCAATTAGATATATATGATTTCTTTTATAATTATCGTTATACTAAATTATGTATTATTAATGATCATTAAATATATAAAGTTTGAATGTAATTTTGGCTTCCCTAAATTATCGGTGAAGATCTAGATTCTAACATCATGTACCAATACACTAGCAAAAAGGTGTGAACCCATTCAACAAATTTTAAAACTTGAAAATTGAAAATTAATGGTCAAAAGCCTCAAAGTCTAAATTGTTGAACTCTAAGTTAATTCTAAGTTATATGGGAGAAGCCCACTTTCTTAGAAAATAAGCATGAATAATACCGTATTCATCATGAATAAAGAAAAAATTGATTATTATATTTATTTTATTGTGAATAAGTAAAGAGAAAGTAAAATAAAAGATAAATATGCTGCTTTTTAAAAACAAACTATTTATTTTTAATTCAATTTTAAATTATTTTTTCCTAAAATTTTAATTTTTTTAAATATGTGTAGTATATATTATATTGATAGAAACTAAATTAGATATATTTTTATTTATTTCATAAAGTATAATATTTAATGTTAATACATAATAAAATATAAAATAAAATATAATAAAGTTTAAAAAATTATTGAGATATTTTTTATGTTATCTCCTATAATCTTTTAAGTTTTTTATATGTTGTATTCATCTTTTATTATTATAAGTTTTTTTCTTTGAAAAATAATATGAAAGTTAGACACAAATTTATTCTTTCTATTCTAATTTTTCATCATTTTGTAAGATAAAAGAGACAACTCTCTTTGTCTCTTAATAGTGAAAATATTAATTTAATAGTTAATATTTTTTCGTCTCATAAATTTCTTGTATATTTTTTTATGAATAAGAAGGAAAAATTATATACTATATGTTTATTGATAACCATTTTTTAACTATGACTTGATAATTATTATTATTTTTTTTAATAATTACGTCTTTCGATCTTCGATTAGATTGATTTTGATAAATTATTTTTTAGTCTTAATTTTTTTTTAAATATGTATATTGATGAAGAACAAAATGACAAATTTATTTTTTTAAGAGTGATAAAATAGAAGATAACTGTCGAAAATAAAACATTAAAACATAATACTAAGGATCAAATTTTTAAATTAAATGAATTTTTTCTTAAGACTCAATTATATGTGGGGAGTTTCTTATAATTAGTCCAGAAAAAAAAACGTTCTCAATTATGAGAGTAGATAAAATTAGAAAAACCTAATTAAAATAGATTTCATATCAAATATTACTTCAATTTTATAGTGATATTATAGTGATAATTATATTATATATATATATATATATATATATATATATATATATATAAAATTTAAGCTCCTTACGAAATTTTTGTCCTTGGATGGTGATAATGTTTGAAACATTGGATTATAGTCAATTTTCATGTATGTGAAATTTGTTATTAAATTGTGAAAATGTTGACTTAGGGTTTTTAATTATTTTCGAAATTGCAGGCTACCAATAGTAATATTAATAATATATTTTTAAGAGGAAAATATAATGAATATGTTATTCATTAATACCTGTCAAAAAGCTTATTTGAAAGTGATGAGCATAGCAATGGCTAGTGAAAGATGAAGAAACGGTGGCAGTTGCTGACTCTATTTGGCCAAAGAATGCGGCACGCTGACTCATCAATACGCTTTCATTAATTCGAAAAACCTAAGTTTTATTATTATCACTACTAAAAAGACATTCAATATTTTTGTATTTTTAAAATCTTAAAAATTAAACCATTATTAAAATTACTATTATAAATGGATAAAATAGATTTAAAAATATTTTTTTTATAATTTTTATTTTTTATAAAAAATATTATAAAAATAAAAGTTAATGAAACAGGAAAGATAAAGTCTATAAATAGAATTTGCAACTACACTTAAATATACTTTTAGAAAAAGAAATTACATATATTAAAAAAATCTTATTATATATTATTACAGAATATTTATGTCCTTAATTGAATTCAAATTCATTTTAAAGATTTTAAAAATATTTCCACATAATTAGATATTGTAATATTATTAAATTTTTAAATACCTATTGTAACTGAGTTTGAACTAGTTAATAGAATAAACGACCTTGTTAACGACAACTTTTTGTGTATTTATTACATAATTAATTTTTTCTACTTTTTTCATTAACTTCACTAGTAACTATATAAAGAATCATAAATGAAAACTATAAATATTTAATTTCTGATTAATTTTTGTGTAGTCATAATTAAATAGGTTTTGTTAACTAGTTAATAGTTAACAACCTTGTTATTGACAACTTTTTGTGTATTTATTACATATTTAATTTTTGTGTAGTCATAATTAAAGAGATGTTGCTAACTAGTGGTACACAAACACCGGTTACTAATTAAGGATGTTAACGGAGCGGGTAAAGTATGGGTAGTAGCTTCCTCGTACCTTATCCGCTAGATAAATATGTGTCTCGTATCCATATCTATATCCGTCGATTATCCATTATACGAGTACCGCATAATTTTTTAATATCTACGAATATCCATGGGTATTCGTGAATATTTACAAAAAAATAAAAATAAATATTTAACAACATATTTTAATCGTAAATTCAAATAAAATACAATACATAACATTCATACATTTTAAACAAAGTCCAAATAATCCATTTAAATATTGTTAAATGACATTTTACAAAGAAATGATTTTTTTTAAAAACTAATTGATAAAAAATAACTCATTCAAAATCAATATATTATTATTTTAATCATGTTTATTTGTTTAAATTTAAATTAGAGTATAGTGGGTACGAGTATCCACGAGTACATATACTAGGATATTGTACTCGCGCAGTTAACCTGTGGGTATTAAAAATACCCGTACCTGATACTCGCGGATATCCATTTACAATATCCATTCCTACCTGTTGCGGATTTTATCCGCGCGCGAATACTCGCAAGTACGAATTTTCCTTACATCCCTATTAACAACAATAAATATTAAATTTTATAAAATTCTGTAATTAATATAATAAATAAATTTTGATCTCAATAATTGTTAATGTAGTTTTATTCTATTTAGAAAAAAAAAAGTCTATAAATGTTATACATATATAATTTGATGATACACACACAAAAAAGTTAACACATAATTAAATAATAAAATAATTTTAACATTATTGTACTTTTTCTCTTTCTTTTTAATCCTTTCTTTTGCATTTTAATGGTGTTAACAATTAAAATATAACTAAATGTAAACAAAGTTTAAATTAACACAGAAAATAAAAAATGAAAATAAAAATAAAAGAAGTAAGCAACCTAGTATATCAATGATCAAATAATAAACTATTACACATCTAAAATTATTTTATTATTTTTTAATTTTTTAATTTTTTTATGTGTATCAAATAAATTATGAGTTATGGATCATTTTATCTTCTAAATAAAATAAAACTTATGAGTTATGAATCATTTTATCTTCTAAATAAAATAAAACTACATTAATAAGGTCAAAATTTATTTATAAAAATTAATTACAATTATGTAATATTTATAAATTTATATTATTTTAATTAATAGAGTTAAGTATTCCAAATTTTAATATAAATATAATAAAATTAAAGATCATTAATTATATATTAAACCATGCATAATACTATAAGCATCTAATTAGTAATCATGTTGTCATAAATTTTAAAATTTAAATATGTGTCACTTTATAATTCGAGATAATTTGATAAAATCCGAAATAGACAACAAAAATAATAGGTTCACGCAATTAATTAATCATATTTCTTAAATAATAATGAATTGTTGTTTTTCTCGAAGATTTTATTTTTATCTACATCTTTAAATGATTTTTCTTTTTAATCTATCTATATTTATTTTCTAATTTTATCCTCTAAATGTTTTTTAAATTAAAATAATTATTTTATTAATATTACGTAATTACTTTTTTAAATTTAGTTGTTTTTTTATTTAACCGTATCTTTAAAGTTAATTATTTTCAAAAATATAAAACTGCCTAAGAAATAAATAAAATTATTTACAATAAAAATAATAAAAATAATTTTAATTTTATAGTAATAATAACAATTTAATTATTTTTTATTATAAAAAAATAACATACGTAGACGTGTTTCCACTATTAATTGATAAATAAGTTAAAAAATAATAGATTATCTCAATTTAATTATCGTAATGTAAAAAATTACACCCAACAAATTAAAATTAATTCTTAAAATGATTTCAAAATAGTTGTGATCATAAGTCAATCATTTATTGTGCACAACTGTCCTTATAACGAATTCAAATAAATTCCTGGTGAATAAATTAAAAAAAAAAAAAAAAAAAAAGTCAAAACTGTAGGCCAAATATCCATTTATTTTAGAAGAAAATAGTATTTTCTTCCCTTTGTTTTTCAATAGTGATACTTTTATTACTCTTCACTTACCTTTCTGACTGTATTATTAATGTGAAGAAAAAAAAAAATATATCCTTCAAAAGTTTCTCATACGTCATATACCCTTTCCCTCCAACAAAAATAATCGTTCCAATTCTTCTTCTTCTTCTTCTTCTCTCTCTTTTCTTCCTTTTCTTCTTGTCGTTTTTCCTTTATTTTCTGCAACTCTCTTTCAAAACAGAAACAAAAGATTAAGGTAGTGGTCCTGATCCTACCAAGATGCGGTTTGTGATGTCTTCAAGCTCCAAACATGTCGCCATCTTCTTCACTTTTTGCTTTCTGGCTTTGAATCACTTCCATCACTTTGGATCTAATGCTCAACTCATACCACAAGATGAAGGTGCTTACTTAATTTCCATTTTGCTATGCTTTTTTATTTGTTGGTAATCTCTGTGTTGGGGATTGTAACTTCCAAAACTAAACAGAAACTGTCTTTTACTTCAACACCATCTTCACAAAGTTTCAATCTTTCTCACTTGTAGTGCAAACCCAACATTCAGAATTTAGTTCATCAACTTGCATTGCTTCTTCTCTCACCAGATCCATAGGGAAATCACTTTTTTTTTTTCTTTCCCTTTCTATTTCTCTTTCATTAACATTTAATTTTTTTTTTTGTAAGTTCAGCATCTAACTTGCTCTAAATAAATTAAAATATGTGTTTGGTTTCTGTAATCTCTGAAGTCATTGAATAATCACTCCTTGGCCTTTTAATTTTCTGGGATTGTTTGGTTCTGATGGATTGGAAGGAAAGAAAATGGGAAGGGGTAGAAATTATAGAAATTTAAATTGAAAGAGAAAACAAAAGGAAATAATATTTTGTTTTTCCATTTATTTATTCAACTAAATAAAAGAAATATATCCTCACTCAGCTTTCTCTTCTATTTATGTTACTTCGATCATTAAAGCAAAGAGCTTTATCATCATTGAAACAAGGGATTTGTACGATTTATTTTATTTGTTGTTTTTGACATTATCAAATTTTGGAGTGTTTTGAAGATCCAATGAAATCACAACAATTGCTCTTCACTGTTCATGTGATGTGAGGTAGCATCCTCTGTCCAACGGTGGCCACATTTTTCTATCACCAAAGGGTCATTTTTTTATTATATTATTGGTGATCCCCTTTTTGAAATTCCAATTTTATTTAACTGGGCTCATAAGATTTCTGAATAAATATTTATTTTACCACGTGTATTTTTTTGGTTTTATTCTTTAATCACTCTCACAACGTTGATTAGTATGAAGTTACTACAGCTGTGGAGTAGGCTAAAAGGTTGAAAATTGTTAAATAAATGAGGGTAGTTGGTAATAAAAGGGGCATGTGATTATGTCTAAACGAGTGGAAGTGACAGACCGTGTGTCAGATTGTGTTCATCCTTTTTTATAGATGTTTTCCTTTTTGGAGTAAGCAGTAGTTTTTTCAATAAATGGTTTTGAACTTTATTTTTAGTACCTTTTCCGGTAACTGCATCACCAATAGAGAAAAATCAATGAAATATGAAGAAAGTTATATTTTCATACTGTAAATATAATCCAATCATAAACTGTTATGTGATGAAAAGGTCATATCAGTTACCCTTTAAAGCATTTCACACACTGATGAGCACTATTGTCATAAAATTTTCTATTTTCTTTTGAAAATAACTGATAGAGAAATGTCACTGCTACCACCAGCTGCATTAGTAGCAACCTTTTCTGCAATTCTGTTCATATTTCACATGCAAAAAGAGATAAACAAAACACTACTATTGTGGTCATAAAAGTCAACAAGTAGACAAAAAAGTTAAAATAAATTGTGATGAAATCATTTTGATAGATATGAGTCAAATTACGTGTCAACATGCTCTAATAACACTATTCCTTATGATAAACACAACATGAATGTATAAAATAATGTCATGTCATGTCATGTTTTGTGTTCCTTAAACCATACGATTTGATCAACTTAAGGTTTAATTATCATTATTCAATAATCATGTTTCTCGTTTTATTGACTATTGCTAGTATAATAATAATACTAATATGAGAAGGTTGACCATATGAACTTTGGAAACAGATTATCTTTGCATGCATGCAAAGTTCAACTTCTTATATTTATTGGCCACCTTATTTGACTCAGTCAATTATTCATTATTCATGAAAACATAGCATCGTGCTCAAATTGATAAGGCCATTGACTATGAGAGTTGAAAGTGACCAATACATGTTAGCTAATTAAAGTTTTTCCTTTTACCACCTGATTGCTGCTAAATATTTCTGAAAAATGTGAAGCACTTTCACATTAAGAGATTGATTAAATTAATTAGTAACATAACATGTTTTTGCATGTGACGTGAATGGTTTTTCACATTGTATTTCAGAATTTTACCAACCTAAAATGAGTTGTTTTTGCTTTGTATACTTGCAGTTAAAATACTACAAACAATATCAGACAAGGTAGAGAACTTGAATTGGAAAGTTACACAACGTTCCTGCAACAAAGGGGATAGAGGATTTGATAACAGAAAGATTTCAAGGGATGGGGATCAAATCATAAGGAATGTAACTTGTCATTGTTCTTTCAACAATGGTACTGTTTGCCATGTTATATCCATGTATGGCTCTTTTTCTCAGACCTCTTATTACTATTTTATAATACAGTTTAACTTTGTGCAACTTATGACAGTTATTTACACCATAGACAGCAGTGTGAGTTTGAGAAAACTAAAGAAAAATTATTGATAACCACTGTTAAATAAAGATTTGATTTTTCTGGATGCACAAAAATAATTATGCTGTATTTTAAGAAGTAATGCACTGAATTAGTCCTTGGAATTACAAATCCTTTATTTAATAGTGGTTATCAATAAATTTTCTTTAGTTATTTTTGTAAGTAAGCACCCAATTCTTTTACTCTAATTTCAAGAACTAATTTGGTAAAGTTTAGAGACTAATTTAGTGTGTTATTTAGAGACTTAGATCACCTTTGGTTACTTTACATCTATTCTTGTTTATTAAAGTAAAAATAATATTCATTTGAGAATTCTATTTGAACACATTGGTTATGACAGTGCACTCAAGGGTATCAATATATCTGGACCTTTACCCGATGAATTTGGAAATCTAACTCGACTGAAAATACTGTAAGTGATTTTAAATTCTTTATCCCTCTAACTTTTTCTAGTTCTATGTTCACAAATATTGTCTCTGTTAGAACATATTGAATATGAATGAACCCTGTGCATGATTGTTGAGTCAAGCATTTGTTGATAGCCAAATTCATAATAAATGCAAACAATTTGAAGTTTGTTAAATTTGTTATAACCAGCAATTAATGAAGTACTGAGAAATTCAACCAAACCAGAAGAATATGGTACAAATATGAATGGTTAATTGCAGAAGAGTGTTATTTATTTTAACATTAATAGTATTCATTCCAGTTCCTTCATTTGAAAATGAAGCTTTATTAATTTCATCAAATGCAAAGAAATCTACGTAGAAAAAACTAACTGAAACTCTTACAGTGATCTCACTCGAAATTATTTCAATGGCTCAATTCCAAAAAGCCTTGGACGCCTTTCATCAGTTGAAGTTCTGTAAGTCATCATTACCTCTGTATCTGTGTTTCTTTGTCTTGCATATGGATAAACAGTGCTCAAAACTTTTATATATATATATATATATATATATATATATATATATATATATATATATTCTAATTAAATTATTTTCTTTTTTTATTTAAAACTGGTTTCTATGATTTGCCATGTTCACCTAAATTCAATTCCTCAATGTACAATTGTTACCATGATTCAGGTCACTTCTGGGAAATCGCTTTACTGGATCAATTCCTTCAGAAATTAGTGATATGACTAGTCTGCAAGAACTGTAAGCCTTTGAGAAAAACATGATGTCATATTGATTAACATAGGAAGTGGAATAAATATATTTGTATTACATATTTACAGGAACTTGGAAGATAATCAACTTGAAGGGCATCTTCCCCCAAGCCTTGGAAAAATGAGCAACTTACAGAAATTGTGAGATTATTTGTTTTATGTCATAATTTTCATTTGATGTACATAATCAAATTCAATCATTAGTTTGTCTTCATTGATGCATAAATATACTGTTTTTCCCACACAGCCTAATTCCTTTTTCTTTTTTCATTTCCACTATATGAACATGCAGACTTCTCTCTGCAAATAATTTCACAGGGACAATACCAGAAGCATATGGAAAACTAAAGAATCTTACTCAGTTGTGAGTGATACGATATGATGTGATAAAATTTGTTCCTCTGTTTTTATTTTGTCTTTGTTAAATTATGAAACCACTCCACATTTTCTGTAGTAGGATAGATGGGAGCACTTTGTCTGGGAAGATACCCAGTTTTATTGGGAACTGGACCAAACTTGATAGACTGTGAGTCTAAATTTTGGCTTATTCTGACCTTTTTTTCCCTTGAAGAATCAAATAATGCTATATTTGTATTTTATTACTGAGAAAACTTTGTTTTAAAGGGATTTGCAGGGCACATCCTTGGAAGGTCCAATTCCTTCTGTCATATCTGAATTGATCTATTTGACAGAATTGTTAGTACTTTCTTTCCCCTTTTTAGAATATTCCAAATTGTTACACTTTGTTTGCATTTTAAAATGGCTATGGAATGCAATCTCCAATAGATAAACATTTTCTTTTCATTGATGAAACATTTATATATCAGGAGAATATCAGATTTGAAGGGACCAACCATGACATTTCCTAATCTGACGAATTTGAATCTCTTGCAAAGACTGTGAGTTGAAAACATCATTGCTCTTACGTGAAGAAATATATAATTCATTCAGGCTTTTAATGTTTGGTTTTTTCTGTTACTCAGAGAATTGAGAAATTGCTTAATCACTGGTCAAATTCCTAGTTACATTGGACAAAAGCAAAGTTTAAAAACTCTGTAAGTTGCATCTAGAGTATGTTAATGGCTATATATGCTTTAATCCTCTTTATATATATACCTGTTTACCATTCTCATTATTATCAGTTAAACTTTAGTTTACAAAAACACACGGACCTATATAGAGACAAAGACAAGGGTCTACTTGATATTTTTTTTTTCATTGAGATGGTAGCATAAGAAGAAAGTTCAGGTTGCAATCATAATGAATAAACGAGAGAATTTAAATCACCATTATACACATTTAAGGATCTAGAGGTCACTCTGTGACACTGATCATTTTATTATGTTCATTTCTACTGTCTGAGTTTTTGGACAATCACACACATATTTGTGAGTAGCACCTTTGTTTTCTATCCATAATTGCTCTACAGGATCTATTGTTCTTTGATTAAGATTGTGATCATTGAATTACATCCTTATGAAGACGAGTAAATAATTTGAATCCAATCATTTTGTGATTAGCACTTCTTTGTTACATTGGTAATCATTGCTAAATATATTTCAAAGACTTATTTTTAGACACTCTTCAGCTGCTTGTGTAGTAGTTTGAAAAGCTATATTTTTCAAACTATTGAACCAAATTCATTACAAATGGGAGCACTTCCTTTAAGATGACTGTGATTTGTTAATTAGTTAAACCATTATAATGATAGTATAAATTTTACTATGCATCATCTGTGCAAATTATCTGTAATATTGTATTCCAATTTCAAAAGGCCTGAAAAAGAGAAAAATAAAAAATTATTGTAATCTTGAAAGCACATCTCATCATATTCTGCTGCTACAATTTGGCTGTGGCATGTGCCATTACTTCATGTTAGTAATTTTCTCCTTTTTCTTTTGTTCAGAGATCTGAGCTCCAACATGCTGACCGGTCCAATCCCAGATTCATTTCAGGACCTGGAAAAAATAAATTACTTGTAAGAGCATATTTTCATCTTCCGGCAAGAAGATTAACTGAAATGATATGTGGATGTTCCTACAAACAATTTGATCTCGAGAATGTTTGTTGCTTTTTCTCGATTGAATTTTATCTCTCTGATATAGTGAAGCATATGTTCATGATGGATGCAGGTTCCTGACTAACAATTCTCTAAGTGGACGAATTCCTAATTGGATACAAACCTTCAAACAGAGGATGTAAGCATGTTTTCTCGAATATTTACCACCCTCTTAGTTTCATACTTTAGAATTAGAATTCTCTGAATTATGAAATTTGATCTCATTTTATGTTCTCTTTCAGTGATTTATCTTTGAACAATTTTAGTGAGAGTTTTTCAAATGTTTGCCAGGTCTTGGATGTGTAAGCTTCTTCTTGTCTAGAAATTATTTAAATCATTTCACTTATGTCAATTCTAAGCGTTGTATTATTATTATTGAGCAGGAACTTAGCTTCCAGCCTCTCTCCCTCAGCAAACACTTCGTATGTTCTTTCTTGTGATCTAGTTTTAATTCAATATCACCTTTGAATCATCAGCTGAACTAACTATACATCTTGCAGATCGTCTTGTTTAAAGAAAGGCCAACCTTGTTCTGGAAAACCCCGGTGTAAGTGTCTAGACTTGGAAAGTAATCATCATGTTTTCATAAACTACAATGGTTGTGTCGATGAAATTATGATAGTTCCATTTTGAAATCCAAACTAAAATGCATTAGAGATCAAGTTTTTGTTTTGTTTGTTTTGTATTTCTGCTTTTTCATTAAGCTTAGTCATTTTTCTTAATAAACTATTCACTTTCACTGTATCTCTGCAGTTCATTCTCTGTTCATAAACTGTGGAGGACCTGAAATAGAGTTTGACGGCAATGAATATGAAGCCGACCCCAATCTAAGAGGCATATCAAACTATGTTGTTAGTAATGATGGCAAATGGGCATATAGCAGCACTGGAGTATATCTAGGAAGGGACAAGGCTGATTATGTTGCAAACAATCAGTTTAATCTGAAAATTAATGGCTCTGATTACTACCAAACAGCCCGCTTGGCCCCACTATATCTTCATTATTATGGTCTTTGTATGCTGAATGGCAATTATAAAGTGAAACTTCACTTTGCTGAGATAACATTCTCTGATGACAATGCATTTACCAGCCTTGGAAGGCGTGTATTTGATGTTTCAATCCAAGTGAGTAATGAAGCAAACAATTTGTTTCATATATTATGTTAGGAGTGACACATCAAATGGCTCATCCCAGTGACTCTTTACATATTAGACTCGGTTTCTGTTTGGTTTTCCAATTAAGCAAGAGTTCTGAAGGTAGATATTTTCATCACTGTACATTGACAGGGTTTTAAATATTTGAAAGATTTTAACATTGTGGAAGAAGCTGGTGGAGTTGGTAAGGGAATCACTAAGGAGTTTAATGTGAATGTTACCCACAACACCTTGGAAATCCACTTTTCCTGGGCAGGGAAAGGAACTAATGCTATTCCTGAAAGAGGTATATATGGACCTCTTATATCTGCTATCACTGTGACCCCAAGTAAGTAGTTTTGACAACAGTGGTTTTCTATGTATGAAATCAATAAAAACCTTGTCTTTTCATGTCAAGTAAATATTTCCACTTTGATGTAGACTTCAAAGTTCCTTCACAAGGGCTGTCTACTGGAGCAATTGCTGGAATTGGGGTTGGGATATGTGTGTTCATCATATTGATACTCCTTGCACTTTGGAAGATGGGTTTTCTATGTGGGAAAGAGGAAACAGACCAAGGTAAGATTATATTCCAAAGGAAGTTGGTGCCCTTATGACTTGGTTTTTGCTCATACTAGGTTCAGATTGGTTTGAAGTCAATCATGACGAATATGCATTTGCTACAGTCTAATAATATTGTAGTAGACATGCTTATGTAGATATTAATATCAGATTATATTACAACAAAAAATTTACTGCAAAGATCTGAATTGTTGTGATTTTAAGTTCAGAAAAAATGCACACTTGAGTTCTCATGAAAACAGTTCTCTAATTTCTCTCTTTTTACTTGATACTTTTCATTGAGTAGCTACATCTACCTTGTTGCAGAACTTCTAGGTTTGAAGACAGGTTATTTCAGTTTAAGACAGATTAAAGCTGCTACTGATAACTTTGATCCTGCAAATAAGATAGGTGAAGGAGGCTTTGGACCAGTATACAAGGTAACCTTGGATGGATTACAAGCATCTCAAGCTATATGAAGTTTTGAAAACATTGTGGTTGACTCTTTTATTTCCAATATTTTACAAATAAAAACATATACTGAAGACATTGTTTATTCACAGGGTGTGCTGTCAGACGGTGCTGTGATTGCTGTTAAACAGCTTTCCTCCAAATCAAAGCAAGGGAACCGCGAATTCATCAATGAAATAGGCATGATATCTGCTTTGCAGCATCCAAATCTTGTGAAACTCTATGGCTGTTGCATTGAAGGAAACCAGTTGCTTCTAGTATATGAATACATGGAGAATAATAGTCTTGCTCGTGCACTTTTTGGTAAATGCTTGATGAACATGTTTGATTGTGTATGCCGCTACCAAGTTAAATCCAACTGAAAAAGCTTTTCTCTTTTAGGTAAAGAGCATGAGAGGATGCAATTGGACTGGCCCAGAAGAATGAAGATTTGTGTGGGGATTGCAAAGGGATTAGCCTATCTCCATGAGGAGTCAAGGTTGAAAATAGTACACAGGGATATTAAAGCAACCAATGTCTTACTTGATAAGCATCTGCATGCCAAGATCTCTGACTTTGGTTTAGCCAAACTTGATGAAGAAGAGAACACCCATATCAGTACAAGAATAGCTGGGACAATGTTAGTACTATGCAAAACCATTCTAGACTTTGTTCCTCATTTCATTGTTTTTTTGAAATCACTGACACAAGGGTACTAAATGTCTCTCACCAGTGGCTACATGGCTCCAGAGTATGCTATGCGGGGTTACTTGACAGACAAAGCAGATGTCTATAGCTTTGGTATTGTAGCTTTAGAGATTGTTAGTGGAAAGAGCAACACAAATTACAGGCCAAAGGAGGAGTTTGTGTATCTTTTGGATTGGGTAAGTTACACTTTAAATGTAGACATTATTGATGTTTCTCTTTTATGATATTGTGGTTTACCTAAGATTTGGTTGAAATTTTGTAATACTATTTTTTGCATTTGATTGAAGGCCTATGTTCTCCAAGAGCAAGGAAACCTTCTGGATTTGGTGGATCCAAGTCTTGGTTCAAAGTACTCCTCAGAAGAGGCAATGAGAATGCTGCAGTTAGCACTGTTGTGTACCAATCCTTCTCCCACTCTTAGACCACCTATGTCATCGGTAGTGAGCATGCTTCAGGGAAAAACTCCAATTCAAGCACCACCAATAATCAAAGGCAGTGACAATGCACAGGATGCAAGATTTAAAGCGTTGGAGTTCTTATCACAAGACAGCCAAACTCATGTCTCTTCTGATTTCTCACAAGATAGTATAGAGCAAAGAAGCAAGTCAATGGGGGGACCATGGGTTGATTCCACCATATCTATACCAAGTAGAACCGATCATTCTTCTGATAAACTTATTACAAGTTCAAATGACGAGTGCTTCGAAGTTGGGGCAGGGAACTCACCAAATTCAAATTCTTTTGTAAAGGATATGAACAAAAACTAGTTAGGCTGATAACATACATACAAAACTATGGTGAAGTCAAACATCAGGTTTCAAAGTATATAGAAGATTTTTCTTTGTTGCTTACTAAAGGTTTTTCTAACCTTGGTCTAATCGATATGGCATTCAATTTCAATTACATTTTCGAAGCTCCTACTGAATGATTTCTTGGGCTTGAAATGCCTCCATTTGTTAGCAAGAAAGGTTGAATATCATATAAAACAATCAAGGCAATTCCTTCCTACACCTCATCAAATTTCATTTGCCACCCCATCAATTTCGGATTTTATTTTCCGGAACGCATTAAATCAATTTCGGAAAACCTTTTCAAGAAGACACTCATTAGAATCCTATTCCGGATAAAAATTTTCGGAAGCTTTGATTGGGGTGTAGCCAACAATCAAACGAAGTTTTCGGTGGATATTATTGTTGAGTAGACATGGATGATGCAGAAGGCTTAGAGATATATGATCACAACCTTAAAGTGATACATTTGCATCAAAATTATTAGGCTTGCACATGTCATAATTGAGCATTATTGTATGTTATAAAATCATTCATACGTTGGTTAAGGATATATTTAAATAAATCTTTCCTTAATTGTAAGAATAAAAAAGTAACTAATTTATTTCATCAAGGAAAATTAACTTGACATGAAAAACTCCAACAAAAGTTAAATGTAGAGGCTGAGTTTAACTTACAAGGAAATTTTAACATTTTCAAACTTTTCTTATTCTGTTTAAGTATTTAACAAGTTTTTTTTTTTCTAAATGATCGAATCCAATCAACTTAAATAAAAAAGTAAACTATATTGTTATATTTAAGCTATTTAATTATTAATAGATTAAAAATTTGAATTATAAGATTTGTAATTAATTTTATTTAAAAATTTTCTTATATTTAAATATAAGAATTGACTTTGAAAGTGTAATTTTAAACCAATTCTAATAATATTCGCTAAAATTCATCAAAATGAAAATCTAAATTGTAAAAAGCCACTGACCGGTGTATGTAAGTATTTATTTATGAAGATTGATTTAGAAAAGAGAAAAAAATAGATTTAAAAGTATTAGAAGGTAAAGTTTGTATTTAAGTGATTTGAAAGTGAAAATAAGTAAATTTAGAAATAAGATTTGAAAATGATTTAATTAACGTAATAGATAAAAGTTAAATTTAACTGAAAAAGTAAGATTACTAAATTGTCTTTGACATTGAATTAAAATATATTTAAATTAAAATATATTTAAATGAGTTAAATTTGTTTTATAAAAAATATTTAATAAATAAATTGGAGTAAACATATTTTAATAAAACATAATATATTCACATATTGAATTTTTTTTGGTAAATAGTTAAAAATTTAAAATATTAATTATATTGTAAATATAATTTTAAAAGTTATATTTTATTATTATCATAATTATATAATATTATTACCGATGATTTACATTATTAATTTATATAAATTCACGTGAATTGATTTGAATTAAGAAAAAAAAAATAATGGAAAGCGTTAATCTTAAATAGTGTTAAAGTTAATCATCCTTAGCGTATGGAAGAAACCCAGCTTGTCAGAACAACATCTCTTAACACCAAATTGACAATTGAAACAGCCTAATACTAAGTATGCATAATAATTTTCATCACGAAGAAATCAAAGTGTTATGTTTTTTTTTTCCAGTTCACATTATGGATGGTGCCTTCTTGTTTCCTAGGACTGGAGCTCTTCTGGTTTTTACATGCTCCACTTCCAATGGAAGATTAATTAAGAACAATTTTGTTGGCTACCTGATTGAACCAAAACATATTTGTTCTAGATCGAGATTATTTAATTCAGCTTAAATTCAATTTTGAATAACTATGAATCAAACCAGAAAAAGAAAAAAAAAACGATTTGGATTCTAATTTTAACTTGGAACAAATCTAATCGACCTATGAATAATATCCTTAAGGAGAAGATTAAGTTCTTTTACAAAGGGAAAATACTTCCCTAGTAAGTATTAGGATGTGAATATTAATACTAATACTAATCTAAGGAAAAATAACAATGAGGAATCCTACAATATTTGAATGAAACTTCTAGAAGTTAAAGCCTGCAAAATAGTTAGAAATTGAATAGTAAGTACAAAGCTCCAAAATGACAAACTAATACACTACCAACCAAGGCAGGATTTTCTATTCACATAAGACTGTAAGCTTTGTTGTTAGGATTTCTGTTTTTTTTTTCTTCTGGATTTCCTGCAAGTACTGTCCAGGAATCAAACCTATGTACACTTCATGCAAAATATAAACAGATCGTACCAAACACTAGAACGCTATCAAAACTCAATGCCACTATTTATTTGAACGGAGAAGGAAGGGCGCCCAACGGTGGAGAGAGGGACATCAACTCTTAGAACAAGACCTGAGTTCCCCACATTTCCATTCCACTTTGATCTGCCAATCTGTACAACACAATATAAAAGAGAGGCCAACCATTTAGATAGATTATGGAAATAATAGTCAACAATAAGTGCCAATAAAAATCTACAATTGTTATAAACCATCAAATAATGAATAACCACATTGATAGATATTCGTGAAATGGTGTAGCAATTTTCAAGCCACTAGTATGTTAAACATAAAAAAATTTACTTCCTATGTGCTTACTCACGTACATATAGTAATGAGCAAGTACCTATGATGCTCAGATACAACAGGTTACTCAAATTTAAGATCCCTTAAAAGTTCATAAATTATTTAATACAGATATATAATATTGATAAATAGACATTTATCCTTTCGTATGATGATCACAATTTACAAAAAAGACATTTGTGATCATAACAAAAGAATTTAGTTTTTGTCGATATCATAATCAATCTTGACTCTACACATTTAGTAGCTTACAATTCAGAAGCATCAGAAGCTCCTTATTCTATCATAAACATGTTTTCACAACATTAGGAAACATCTAAAATGAGTCTTGCATAATTCAGGAAGTGATGCTCATTCAGAAACAACTTACAGATACTGAGGCAAATGCAGAAGGATAGGTCATGAAAGCACATCCACAAATTAGATTAAGTTTCTCTTTAACTGAATGGATGAGCTCTGCCCGCAACCCTGGATTGCTTCCGCCAAGAGTAGGACACAAACTGACCAAATAGCAATATAAAAAAATATAAGGGTGCATCAAAGAAATTGCAAATATAAGTTTCGGAGACAATAATGAAGCGCACCAAAAGATTAGATGCTTTTGGAGATAATAATCACTCAGTAAGATTTTGATTAAAAATAATTATGAAAAAAAACAAACTAATCGAAAACACACTTAGTGATTATTAAAGAATAAAAATATAAAAAAATGGGCTAAAGCCCACCAAGTAAATCAGCTAGATGGATTGATGACCCCATTGCACTAGATTAAAAACCAAATTTTCAAGCAATAAGGATTTTATTCACCATAAGATCTTTTTTTTTTTTTAAAATTATCCTCAAA
>Ga0214545_1003266_pt1 | contig 31056 bp, 25 predicted proteins | sample CNSS4metaG_FD_160064 | JGI IMG/M metagenome (GOLD analysis project Ga0214545, IMG submission 160064) | Root nodule microbial communities from cowpea collected in UCLA plant growth center, Los Angeles, California, USA - CNSS4 | ecosystem: Host-associated > Plants > Roots > Nodule | place: USA...
AATAAGAAATTGAAAAAAAAAAAAAAAAACAATTGTTGAAGACAATATACACCAATGGCAATGATAGAGAATGCTTTAAATGTAAGGATATAAACACCATCGAATGAGACATATCACACAACCCTGTCCACGTCATAATAATCCAGAGAAACATAATTAATGCGGTAACGATCATAATTAATTTGGTTAAAAAACAATCAATAAGAAACATATTTTCGGAAAACGTTAAAATTAAGTATAATCTAGAAATTTAATGGAGAATGTTAAGCACCAACTTAAGATCACGGTTTAAGATATAACTAATGGTTATTAATTTTATTATTTTTATAATAAAATTTGGAATAATTAATTTTATTAATTAAAATAATATAAATTCATATAAGTAAACACAAAAATATTATTTAAAATGTTTAAGTGATATCTTTTTAATTTATTGAAGTCTCAAATTCATGTTTTGTAAATCTTTTAGATGTTTAACATTGTTAGTTTTTTTTGTTGATTTAATTTTTTTATGTTTAGTTATATTTTAAATTTTAGCAACATCAAACTATAGTTTATTATTTAATTATTTTTAACTTTTAACAATTAAAAAAAAAATGCTGAATGGTGTTCTGAAAACACTTGCAGCAATACTCTTTAAAAAAGGAAGATTGAAAAAGCAACAATACCATTGCAGAAGAGGAACAAAGAAGTCCACTACAGCCCACAAAAGTAGCCCATCCTCAAAAAGGGGCCGTTCAGTCTTGGGCTGCCTCTTTTAGCCCAGTGTTTGTAATTTTTGGGTCAAAAGTTTCTTCCTGCACCTCCATACGTCTCTTCGTACTCTCATTTCATTTTTTGTCCACATTGCCCTTTCAGGATTTTACAATTTGAAGATAAAAATAAATTTCAAATTATACAATTTTAAAGTAATTTATTACTTTTTAATTATATAATTTGTAAACTAAAAAAACAACATTCAAGTAATCCAAAAGAAAAAAACGACTAAGTTTTAAATTCTATAATTCAAAAATCACTTTACTTTTATATTTAGACATGTGATTTGTTTGCATTCGTTAACACAAAAAAAAATCTACTAGTTAGCTTAGCACATAGAATTACAGAAAAAATAAGTTGTGGATAAAAACATAAACATAAAAGAACGTTGAATCCATAGCGAACGTGGAATTAAGAGAACAGAGAACATAAAGCATCATACACCACACAAGCTTGGTCCCAATATCTGTTTCGGCCAATAACCTTTCATTCTTCCATATCTTTATCTTTACATTTTTTTTCTCATTTTTTATTTTTATTTTTATTTTCTATTTTATTTTCTCTTCCTTTCTCTCTCTCAACCAAATTAACTCCCTCCTCATACCATTAATAAACAAATAAAAGGAGGGAAAAAAAAAAAGAAGAGAAAAATCTAATTGTGGTAGCATAGTTATTTGCTTCCACACCAACAGTTTTGTGAGTGAAGTCTTTCCAGTGTGCAGCTGCAGCTGATTCAATGATCCAAAATTTCTAAGCTATTATTAGTGTTGGGGCAATCATCATTCTCCAAATTGTAATTTTTTTTTTTCTGGTACTCCATTTACACAGATGCCATGTACTGTTTGTTTTTTTCCTTATATTTTTTCAGGTTTTGAATTTCCATTGAGAATTGGTTGGGTTCCATTTAGATACTTGCAGCTTTATCTGCTACAGGCTTGTATTCTTGTTTTCATGAAGTATTTTTGAGGGATAGGGGAAATAAACTATTGATCCTCTTTTAACAGAAAATGTTGAGTGATTGATTCATGATTTTTATAGTAACAGTAGTTAATATTAATTTTGTTATTCTTTGATTTTATCAGAAGGATTGGAGAATTTGGGAAGCTTCTGATAGTAATAGGAAGTAGTGACTGGGTTTAGGATCATTGTTATGATTTGATGGTAATCATACATAGTGGCCAGGAAGGGATATAATGGCTAGTGCTGCAGTTATTGGACTCAGTGGAGGAAAGAGGCTTTTGAGTTCATCTTACCATTACTCTGATATTATAGAAAAGCTTTCTTATGGAAGTGACTTTGGATCCACACAGTATCAGATTGTTTCAACAAAATCTGTGATAGTTGCCAAGAAATCATCCAACTGCACTCCAACTTTTCCGGCATCGAACCGGCAGAATCAGTCCATCAAGGCTCTTAAGGAGCATGTTGATGATGCTGGTGCTGCTACCGTTGCGGATCCATGGTTTCAGAGTTTCAGTTCTAGTGACTTAGAAGTGGAAAGCTCAGAAATGGGTTATTCTGTGGAGGCTCTTCTTCTGCTGCAGAAGTCAATGCTGGAAAAGCAATGGAGCCTTTCCTTTGAAAGGGAAGTGCTAACAGAACGTTCTAGTAAATCGAAAATCCGTAGGAAAGTGGCAGCGGTGACATGTTCTGGAGTGTCTGCAAGGCAAAGAAGAATGAATGCCAAGCGGAAGACTGTGGTTAAAACCGGTGGTGCTGTGCAACTGAAGTCCAAAATCAGTCCAGAGCCTCTTCAAAACCGTTTGAAGGGCTATGTGAAAGGAGTAGTGAGTGAGGAATTGCTCTCTCATGCAGAAGTTGTTATCCTATCAGAGAAAATAAAAGTTGGGCTTTCCTTAGAGGAGCATAAATCCAGGTAATTGCATAATTGGTTGATCCTATGATTAACAAAAGTGATGAAGAATCTCTTCTTTTTGCAGTCTGTGACTTTTTGTGTTAAACAATGCAGCATTTTGAAGATTATCTGGATCACTTGAATGGAAGTTTTGTTAATGAAGTTTTAAACCTTATTTTCAACCTTTTATTTGAATCATACTAATCTAAAGGGGAATTAGTAATTGATAATGTAATTGGTAAAGATTATTCTAGTTTGCCTGGCAAAAAGGTCTGCTTTTGTTCTTTGCAACTTGTTATGTAAGGGTATCGTTTTAACAGTTTCATTTTCTTATTACAATCCTGCTGTTTAAAACTCTTGGGTCAATGCTATAACCTTGGTTTTCTAGACAGGTCTATGTTTCATATAATGCATATGACATGACTTTATTAAAAGTTGAACACAGATAACTAATTTGAATTTCTTTTACCTTATTTAATTAATGAAATTCAAATATTTCCTTCCCATCCTCGCAGCTTTCAACAGCTTATAACTGGTGATAGAGGGTGAAATGTTTCAGTTAAGAATTGTCTTAGGATGTAGAAAAGGTTATATAAATCATTAATCACTTATCCACTTCTTATAAATTCATAACATTATAGTCTTTGTTGTAATGAAAAACTTTCATTCTTTATGGTACTTTTTATTTGATTTTACGTGTCTTCATAGAAATTCTGGAATCAGTTTTTGTTTGGCTTCCATTGGCTATGGTTTTACCTCAAAGAGAATGATAGTTGACGGAAACCTTTTATATGAGTTTCAGACTGAAGGAGAGACTGGGATGTGAACCCTCCGACGATGAAATTGCAACTTCATTGAAGATGTCTCGTACTGAACTACGAGAAAAAATGCTAGAGTGCTCTCTGGCAAGAGAAAAGTTGGCTATGAGCAATGTTCGCTTAGTTATGTCTATTGCTCAGAGATATGAAAACTCTGGTGCAGAAATGGGTGACCTTGTTCAGGTGATTATAAACATAGTTCCATTTCACATCCGATTGGCCCTGCTTCTTTCTCTGCTGCAAAATACTCATCTCAATTTCTCTGTAGGGTGGCTTGATTGGACTACTTCGTGGTATTGAAAAGTTTGATTCTTCAAAAGGGTTTAAGATTTCAACTTACGTTTACTGGTGGATACGTCAGGTGAGGTTTTACATTTTTTGCTTCTAGACTCGCCTTCTATATGGTTGATTATCAGACATCTTTATCATTATTTGTTCTTTGAAAAGAAGATGTCATGAGATTCATCCAATTTATTCGTTTAAAATCAATAGAAAGAAGGACCAAATAAGAGAAAATATTGTCATGAAATTTCTTAAAATAGTTTCTGTAAACTGGGTATTATGAAACTTTTATTTTGCATTCAGTATTAAATCTCTGGCAATTCTTGCACTCATATTTATGAATTTGGGTGTGATTGATCAGTTTCATCTGTTGAGAACTGCTATTGTTGTTGGTATTATTAATCAGCTTCACCTATTGGGTGTTCTTGTCATTGCTGATGCAATCAAGTCAAAGTTTTAGGTGTAGAGAATGCATTTTCTGCGTCCCTTTCCATTTTCTTCAGAATCCTATATGATTGCGCTGTTTACATCTCAAATTTGTCCAATCACATGGACACTGTTTTTCTGCTGCAGGGTGTTTCAAAAGCCTTAATTGAGAATTCAAGAACATTAAGATTGCCTGCTCATTTGCATGAGAGATTATCTTTAATCCGCAATGCAAAGTTTAGACTAGAAGAGAGAGGCGTTACTCCAACTATTGATGTAAGTCAGCCAAATTTATAAAAAGAAAGCCTCTGTATCAAATTTTTAAAAAATTTCTGGATATTGGTAGACCAGCCTAAACTGTTTCCTTCTTCTGCAGAGGATTGCAAAACACCTTAACATGTCCCAAAAGAAAGTCAGAAATGCTACTGAGGTAACAAATCATTGAGAACTGCACGATCCTTATTACTGATACTTGATACATGTAATGTCTCTACACTCTATTATCCATTTGTTCACCATGTCTCTATACTCTCTATTGCAGGCAATCAGCAAAACTATCTCGCTTGATAGAGAAGCATTTCCCTCTTTGAATGGCCTACGAGGAGACACTCATCATAGTGTAAGATTTAATACCTTTCTATTTACTAGTCCATCAAGGAAGATCATAAGAGCTACTTTCTTCTTGTTCTTTGCCTTCTGTTTATTTTTTTCAAGAATACCAGTTGTCTCATTTGTGATTTATGCTTTCCACTCCCAGTACATTGCAGATAATCGCGTTGAGAACATCCCGTGGAAGGGAGTAGATGAGTGGGCACTAAAGGTATTTAGGAAAATATTTGAATGAAACTCGGCATTTCATTGTTGTCATGCAGAGAACCGTTTTTCTGTCTATTATCCTCCAATGTTATGTCTGTGATCCCTGAATTTAGACGTAAAATTGAAATTCTTCTTTGTCCAAACTTTGATATATTTTGGTCCTCAAACTTAAAAAATGAATGGATATAATCCTCTTAATCCAACAATGTTAATATTTTTACTTGTTAAATAGCATTCCAAACTAACATTTGAACTAGAACACCGTGTAAATAGCTCAAACGCCAACCTGAATTGGATTAGAAAGACTATATCTATTAATTTTTAAAGTTTGAGGATCAACTGTATCAAAGCTTGGGACAAAGATGAATTCTAATCTTGGATTAATGTTTAGGGATTAAGCACATATTTAAGTCTTAAGTATATGTATACTGATTTGAAATCATTGGATGATTGACGAAATTTCCTCATAGTGGAAAATATGATGACATTCTAAATATTCAAATGCTATAACCTCCATAATGATTAATACCACTTGCAAATATTCACAGGATGAAGTGAACAAACTCATGAATGTGACCCTTAAGGAACGAGAGAGAGAAATTATTCGACTTTATTATGGACTGGGTAAAGAATGTCTTACATGGGAAGACATTAGTAAACGGTGAGTTCAACCACCATTTTCTTTTACTTTTCTTAAATAGCCACACCAACCAAAGTTTTACCAAAATTATGTATCATAAGCTTTTGCAACCCACTCATTACTCTTGTTTTGTTCTCTCTGAAGGATGGGTTTATCAAGAGAAAGAGTAAGGCAAGTTGGACTTGTTGCATTGGAGAAACTAAAACATGCTGCAAGGAAGGGAGAATTGGAGGCAATGCTGTTGAAACATTAAATTGGACTCATCACAGAAATTTGTTACAATGTATATATACAGAGCGGAAGTATGTACCTAGAAATCTCACTTCCTCATTCAAAAAGAGTACAACGATATAAGGGAACATTGAAGATTTGTAAATCCCCTTTAAATATGGTTTTAGTACCAATGAATATGGGTAATTTTGGTTTTAACACTCCAAAAATATTGTTGTTTATGTTCTGATAAATTTCAGTGTATTTTTTAAACTGGTTGTTATATACCATGATATGTATTTAGAAACGTTGAATGAATAATTCATATCACATCATTAATAGACAATGATAGAAATCATTTAAAAAAACTAAAAAAAATTAAAAATAAAATAAAATTCGTGAATAAATATAGAAATATCTTAGGTTGTTTATCCAAGTTAAGTTTTACTTTTAAAAAAATTAAAAAGTTAAAGTTAAAACTGTAAAAAAGGCTCGTTTTTTTAAAAGTGTTGAGTTTAAGATTATTCAAAATGGTATTTAAATCTAATGAGTTTAAGTGAACGTAAATAGTCATTTGATGACATAATTATATATATATATATATATATATATATATATATATATATATATATATGTAACATAAGGTTTAGATTTAGTGGTCTTTATTTTATTGGGATTTTTTTTTATTCGAATGAAAGGATAGAGTCTAGCTACATAAAAAAATATATTTGAAAAAACTTAGAAATGAAGCCATAGACTTTCAAAAATAAATATTGATCTAAAGAACGGTGCCTATTTGTTTATGCCACCCATTTTTATTCAACACATCGCTCATTTATTTTAATATTTTAAATAATTCTCCACAAGCATTCATCAAACTTTGAAAATGGGTATAATAATCGTTAATTCGGGCTAGATTCGTTCCACTAGACCTGGTAAAAGTATTTCAGTTCAAATCTCAACTTGAGTTTGATAGTAACTTTTCTTTTATTCAAAGTGAATTTCGTCGAAGTTCATGATCAGATTTTAGTTCAAATTAAATTATCAGCTCAACTTAATTTAAGATTATGATTCGGTTATATATTAATTGTTTCATACAAAAATAAATTAATTAAAAAGTATATATATAGTCAGTTTATGATTAAATAATTCAAGTTATGAATAATTTAAATTCACTTCATTTATTAATAAATCCAAATATAGTCAAGTTTACTTATTTAGTTCATTAATTAAGTTGAATGAAGTAGTTAGAAAATTTAAATTCGTTGGGAACTCTAATTTTAGCAAGTCAATGTCATTTTCACTGCTCTCCTCCGTCCAAAATTCAACCCTTAAAAACTTCCTCACACAAACTCCATTGATAATTGAATAAATAATAACTTGATAGAATAATTAATTAATTAATTATTTAATAAGTCTTGAAGACATGCAAAAACTCAAGCAATATTTATATTTCTTAATTTTATGTTTACACTTTTCTAATTTTAAGCTATATATTTTACGTTCCTTATATTCGTTTTTCTATAAAACGAAACGAATTGTTCATGTATTTTATAAATTCACGTTTACTTTATTTTATTTTAAAAAAATTATTTTCTATAATTATTATAACTTTAGATATTTTTTCAATAGTTCACGGAGTAAAGCAGTTCCCACGTGGTGACGTGGCAGTATTATTTTATTTTAATAAATAATAAATAAATATTAAAGTTGGAAAGAGGAGGGAGCGTGAGTTGGCGGTAAGGAAACACAGTTGCAACAATAAAGGGTTAATCCACGTGTATTCTTTTCGAGATACGCGTAATCTCCACCGTCCAATCCCTGCACCTATTCACTCACTCTCTCTCCTCTCTTCTCTTCTCTGTTCTTTTGTTTTTCACTTCATTTTTCTCTCCAATCACAAACAAACAATGCATTCGTTTGTATGCTAAGAATCCAAACTTCAAACCCATGGCCACTTCCTTTCTCTCCACACCTTTCGCTCCTCCTCATCCACGCCACCGTAACCGTTTTCAACAACACTCTCACAGCACCGATTTGCCACAATTCAAACACCTTAACCTCACTCGCTCCTCCTTCCTCCTCACCGTTTCTCCGTCTTCTCACTTCCGACTCTTCGCTTTCCCTCCGCGCCGCTCTAATTTCGCTGTACAAGCTCTCGATTCCGACGCTCCGAACCAGGTACCTCTTCCACTGCGTACTCAATTCGTTGCTTCTTATTCTCGTTGATTAACTCTGAGCACTGTTCGAAGGGATCAGTTAGCGTTGGGAGAAGCCAAAGCTACCAGCAATGGGATTCGCTCACCTCGAAATTCTCCGCCGCCGCCAATATTCCGTTTCTGTTGCTGCAAATGCCGCAAATAATACTCAATGCTCGAAACCTTTTATCCGGAAACAAAACCGCTCTCTCCGCTGTCCCCTGGCTGGTAAACCGTTGCTCGGACTTTTGAGGTTTTGAGATCCGTGAAATTATTGCGTTGATCGAGTTTGTTTACCTTGCAGTGAATAGAGTAACTCATCATTTTAGGTTCGGAAGTGTATGATAGAATATCAGAGAAAACGTGTGATACTGAATTGCGTCTATTTTGTTGAATTACACGAACGTATGTGATTTTCAAGAGAGGTTGTCCTTATATAGCAATTACAGAGATAAGAAGGAAAGGAAACTAACAAATGAATCTGACAACCAGAAAAGTTAACTGAAATTTAAACATATTTCAAAGAAGTCCTTGAATGCAATCAGTCTAATGCACTAGTCCTGAATTAATTAAAATGTGAATACTAACACACATGCACATGCGCATGTATATGTTTCTGTATGTGTGTGTATGGATCAAAACTGTGGCACGTGTTTAAGTTTTTGGATTTAGATGATCAAAAAACTGAAAATTTCATAAACTTATTTGAAATTTACTTGGTTTTAGAAGGACCGATGTAACAGTGCCGTACACTATTAGAGACCAAAATGACGGTTTATTTATTTATTTATTTTCAAAAGTGAAAACTGACTTTGTTTAATTGGATTTTTTAAAAATTATGCTATGACCTGATGTGGGTAAATGACATGGGTGTTAATGCAGGGAATGTTAACTAGTCTGCTTGGGAACCTGTCTCTACTTTCATACTTTGCCAAGAAAAGAGAAAAGGAAGCGATGTTAGTGCAGACATTGGGTGTGGTTTCAACATATGTTGTCCTTGTTCAGCTGGCACTGGCTGAAACCATGCCTTTGCCTTACTTTTTGGCTACTTCAGTTGTTGTGATCTCTGGACTTGTTCTGAATTTCTTGAATTACTTTGGTTTACTAAATGCTGAACTCTGGCGCTTTTGGGAAGATTTCATTACAATTGGGGGTCTTTCAGTGCTTCCCCAAGTAATAGTTCTTTCCTTCTCTGACCCTTGGATCAATACAATTACAACATCATATTAATTTGTAATGAGATTGTCAAGTACTTAGCAGGCGTGCCAATTCACATAATGTCTTTTCATGCATATGGATACACGACTCTATAACTTTTATTACTTATCTCACACTTCCTAATTTCTAATCTGGATGCAGATAATGTGGTCTACATTTGTTCCCTATTTACCTAACAGCATCTTACCTGGGGCAACTTCCTTTGTGATTGCTCTCTTGGCTGTTACATTGGTAATCTTCTTACTCCCTTTGGATTAGCTTTGATTATGGATTAGTGCTAAATCCAGGTTTGCGTACCATACCAATGCTGGTGCTCATACCATCACACCCGTATCAATGCAACACAAAAATCCATTGATTTTTCACATAACTTATTTCACGAACCCATGCAATTGAAGGTAATCCCAAAATGGGATTTTCTAGTTGATGTGATCAAATGGCGTGGTATTTGTTTACTGAAACCAGGAAATTTGAAATTGGGATCTTCTTTCTAGATTGAAACCTGTGGAATTGTAAATAGGCTTTCAGTTTCGATATCATTCTAAACGCTCTGCTCCAAAATTTGCAGGCCAGAACTGGAAAACTTTCTGAGAAAGGTGTGAAATTCGTTGGAGGAATATCTGGATGGACAGCCACACTACTCTTCATGTGGATGCCAGTTTCTCAATTGGTAAACTTTATATTTTAGAATCTTAATTGCATCAAGCTGTGTAATTCAACTTTTATCTCCTGTGTTTGTATTAACCTTTTTATTCTGCCACAGTGGACAAATTATCTCAATCCCGAGAACATGAAAGGCTTGTCAGCTTTTTCGATGCTGCTTGCCATGCTTGGAAATGGGCTTATGCTTCCACGTGCTCTCTTGATTCGTGATTTCATGTGGTAATTATCTTTATTCTGTTGATTCTTGTACTCTATTAATCACAAATTATGGTAATGCCATATTTGCTTCGAGACATGATATCTAAAAGCGGTGTTGTGGTCTAACCCTTCACTCAAGCAAATCCTTCACATTACCCAAAGGTTACTATCTTTTATAACCTGAAAGGAAATTTCCGAAGAAATGTTTGTGTACTTCTCCATACATCTTGAAGCACTATCAAGTATTTTTAAAACGATTGAGAATTATTCTGCAAATTAGTTGACAGCAATTTGAACACTATGCATCATTATCTGAATCACGTAGCAGTACTTATTAACAACTCTTTAGTTAAAGAATAATTTTTGTAGAATCACAATAAAGTGTATAAATTACTCATTACTGAGATTGCCTTGTCGATAATGATGGGTATTGTCATTCAATTTAAATGCTACTTTTAATGATGAGTATTACTTCTACTTGCTTTCCTCCCATGATAACCACTTCAGCAAAAACTTTGCATGTGTTTAACTATGAATTCAATTAACTGTGATGGTAGGTTCACTGGTTCAACGTGGGCTACACTCTTTTATGGATACGGGAATATTGCGTGCCTCTATCTGTGAGTTTTATGTCCAGTTTGTTTACGAGCAAAACATAAAATCAACTGTAAACTAATATCCTTCCTTTTCCAGTTTAAACATTATCAGCAAGGAATTCTTCTTAGCAGCAACTGGTGGTCTGATTTTGTGGATAGGTTCATCTCTTAACCTTATAGCACTCATAAACACGTGTCACTTGTATATATGTTACCATATGTGAGGCAGTGTTATGTCATATTCGGTCATGACCCATGTAGAAAGTCCTTATTTCTCTCATTTATGGAATGATGATTTATTATTACTCCGCAGTTATGAATTAGTCATTGTAGTGCCATGTCTTGAGCGACTTTATTGCATAATCTATGGAATAGGTATTCCCGTCGGGAACATAATCCGTTTTTAGTGTAGTTATATATCTTGTCTTCGTGAATCATAATCAACAATAAGGTGTTATAACTCTTTTATGTATTTGTAGAGATAAATAAAAATTGCATCACCTTTTCCCAATTGTAACAAACATAATTTCGTTTTCTCTCTATGACAGGAACGACTTTCTGGAGAGACAGTGTAGTTCATGGTTACAGCTCACCCTTGGCTTCTATCCGTGACTTGATTGGATCGTGAACAATGACGTGGATCTTGATCAGAAATTTTGGAGAGATCAAAGTCAAAATTTACATACGTTTATTATAAACTCTTCACTTGTAATTATTTAAATATTAAAAAAAGTATATCTCGTTAGTATCATTCTTCAAAATATGTAAAAAGAAATAGGATGTCTTGTTTTCACTTTTATATTTATTTATTTTTATCATGTTTAAAGAATGAATCTATTATTTTAAAAATAAAAATAATTTATTAAATTTTAATAAAAATTTGAAAGACGTAATTATTAAAAAAAAATTATGATAATTAAGTCAATTAAAAATATTATGAAAAATATATTTTTTTATGTTCATAAAATAATAAATTTGAGAGAAATATATTTATTAAATTAATCTTTAGCTATAATTTAAATTTATATTTCAAAATCATGAATGATATATATATATATATATATATATATATATATATATATATATATATATATATATAGGTAGGTAGATAGATAGATAGATAGTGTTTGTTCTTCTAATATTTGAACATTTTGTGGTAATGAGTACAATGGCCGGGATATATAAAGTATTTAATTCATCAAAAGAGCTATTACAGATATAAACCAATGAAGAATGCACAAACCATTACTATTTTTTATTTCTGAAATTTATAATATCTTAATTTATTATTCAGCAAATAATATATATTATGTCTAACCGTCTAATAATAAACACTCTGGTACTGTGTATATATTATGTACAATATTATATACACTTGTACTGTGTAAATATTATGCATAATATTATATTAGTGATATATTAGACATAATATTATATACACTCGTAGTGTGTATATATTATGCACAATATTATATTAATGATGATGGAGTAATATTTTTAAGTTAATATATGACATAAATTTTATTTGTATTAAAAATAAAATAAAATTAATGAAGAAAAAAGAAAATAATTATTGATGTGCTAAGTAGAAAAAAAAAAGTTAAACAGTTTCATAAAAAAATATAAAAAAGTAATGATTAATTTTTAAAATTTTAATAATTAATTATATTATAAAAGATAAAATTTGAATTATAAAATGTGAAAAAAATAGAAAATCTTTTAAATGTAGTTATAGATATAACAACTGTGTACACATAAATCTTTTAGTTGTTAGGCATTCATTTTATAAAACTTTATCTAATAGATAAGAATATTATATATCGAAAAGAATATTGATAAGAATATTATATATTGATAAGAATATTTCATACACATAAAATACTGAAATCATATCTTATCAAAACAATCAATTTAAATAGATAATATTATGTCCAAAATGCTATAAACAAATTGAAATTAGAAAAAAAAAAACTCAATGATATATTTTTTTTCAAATCCATATATCTTGTCTAAATATTTTAGTTATTGAATGATTTATTTTTATTAAATTTTATTTAATAGATGAGATTATTTATTATGCATTAACAACAGGATTTATATTTTTTATACTTTAAATGATAAATATATTATCTAAATTTAACTATAAAATAAAGAAAATTTTTACTTTTTTAAATTTATATAACTTACGTAGATATTCTAGTTATTGATGATTTATCTTACAAGAAAATATTCAATAGATAATATTATTTTATCCTATCCATAAAAAAAAATATGAGATTTCTTTTTATTGTATACTTTAGATACCTATTGTATAGTTGATTAAGATTTAATTTTGATAGATAAGATTTTATCTGTCATTTAAATAGAAGATAAAAATATTTTTTTATATATATGTATACATAGTAATATTATTTTACACTATAAATACTGTGATAATTTTTCAACAAATTGCTCACTTCAGTCTTGTGTTTTTGTATCACTACAGCACCTAATCAGTAAATTGGGGGTTACAGTCTCACTGCGTTATAAGTTTGAGAAATCAATTACTTGTTCGTCCAAGTAATAACAAAGGTATTTACAATTGTTTCATGTTAGTAATGCTAGTAATGAACGATAACAAATATTTGTTTTCAATTGTATCTCGATATTTCTTTCTTTGGTGGAACGAATGCTAGTAATGAATGAATGGTTATGTTATTTGTTAAATTTGACTTGTTCATCAAATAGACATGACATAACAAATAAATATGGCATTGCTATAATTAAAAAAAAAACTCATTTTTAAAATAATAAAATAAAAATATGATCATTTCAAATTGTGAAATTAAACTAAAAAATAATTATTATGGTAATGAAAAAAAATATTTAACCTATTATAATTAATTTATTGAGAAAGTTAAATATATTTTTTGTCGCTTAACTTTGAGTGAAAATTAGAATTAGTTTGTATTTAAATCTTTTGTCCAATTTAACTTTAGAAATATGTGAATTAAGATATTTTATCTAAACTTTTTTAAATTTATTTGATGTTATACACATATTTCATAATAGGATTTGAGTTATATACACAATTTGACATATTTTAAGTTTAATGTTAGCTGGAAAAAATGTTTGAAATGTCAACGGTTAAGATGACTAAATTTACACATTTTAAATATGAAAAATTAAATTAATTCAAAATTTAAAAAAAGGTCTAATTTCAATTTTCACATGAGAAAAAAATATTTAACCTTTATTTAAACATAAACAAAACAATTTAATGAATTAAAGAGAATTTCACAAAATACAGTATGAAACTACATTCTTTCAATAAAACTAGAAGATTAATATTTGGCTAATTATTTATTGTTATACATCAGAAAGAAAATGTTGGGATGTTTAGTATGAATTCAATTATATCTTTTAACAAAGTAAATTGTTGATATAACGGTTCATACAAAATATATCAAGTTACAATGTAATTAAAATATGAAGTTCATTTGATATTTATGATAATATAGGTGCATATATTTTAAATTAAATAATGATAACATAATCAAATAGAGATAATTGAAAACAGAGAGACCGAATTAAAAAAAATCATTATAATAGGAAAATAAAACAATTTTACCTGTTTTAGTTAATTTATTGATATTTGAATTCCCAGAAATAGCGCAAGTCGATGAATTAAATAAAAATTCATAAATACACTGTAAAAGTACATTTTTCAACAAAATTAGAAGATTAATCTTTGACTAATTATTTGTTAGTATACATTAATTATATCTTTTAATAAAGTAATCTGTTGATATAATTTTGAGTACGAAATAAATTGTGTTATGTTAAAATTACTAAAAAAAGTGAATTTCATTTAATATTTATGTGCATATTTTTCAATTCAAAAATCGGACACAAGTTGATAAGATAAGATCTTATTTTATCTGCTACAATCAAACTAATCTAAGATATTAGAAGACGAAAACATAAAGCCGCAAAATATTTTTTTATCTTTGTTTAAGATTTTTTTTGGAATGGGCCGAAACCATGGAAGTTGGGCCTGAAGAGAAGTAACAGACCCATTTGCAGAAACCACGGAAGTTGGGCCTGAAGAGAAATAACAGGTCCATTCGCAGAAACCACGGAAATTGGGCCTGAAGAGAAGTAACAGGCCCATTTGCCGGAGAAAAGATAAAGGAAGAGTATAAGGGAGGTAAGGAGGAAAAACGTTAGCTGAAACAAAGTAACCGGACACAAAAAAACACACACCCCAATCTGACATCTGTGTTTTTTTGTAAGTAAATTTGTATTCTATCGTATTGCTCCACCCTATATCTCATCCGAAATTCGCCGAGTCGAGTTCGACTCACCCACCCTAACTCGTTCTCTCTCCTCCTTCGCCTTTGGTTCTATCTGTGAGCTACCCACCCTGCCACTATTTTTCCTCCACCTTCACCCACCCTCATTCGCATCCTTTTCGGTAATCAATCGTTTTTTTCTATTTCATTCTTCACTTCTTATTACTTTCTGCAATTGCTGCTTCTATCGATTCTCTATCATCCTTTCTCTTTCGCTGCAATTTCTTCTCGATCTTTCTTTCCCCAGCATTTTCCCTTTCCCCCTTTTACCTTTTTGCATGTTCTTGTTCTTGTTGCTTTTATCCCCTTGCTCCTCACATCACAATACGACATAAACCTCAACTTTCGTGGTTGCTTCTTTCCTGGTCGAAATTTAAGATTGAGATTTTTACATGTGCGTGCGTGAGTGCGTGCGTATTCGGGATTTTTGGATAAAACCCTCGTATTCTCAGCTGTTGTAGAGAATAATAATAATAACAGGCTTTGACGAGCTTGGTAATGAGTTCTTGGCTTTCTTTTGCTTCCGGCGGTCTAATGTGGTCTTTCATCATTTCTTGGCTTTGAGCTTTTGATTTTGAACTGGTTTGTGTGTTTTTTTACTGGAATCTGATACTGCCTAGGGAAGTAGCTTGTTTATTCTTTCAACCTTTCTGTTGTTTTTGATGCAATCCCGAGTTGCTGTCCTTTTGTTTTGCTTTAATCGTATGTTGTTGTCGGGGTTTTTATTTTTCTTTATGTATGTGAGCAAGTGTGATTGATAGGGCATTCTTCTTGGTTCAATTGGGCGGCATATGCCAGTGCTACACGGTCAGGACGTAGCTCATCATGAATTTTTATCAATATTTTAATGTTGTTATTTTCAACAGTTTGAATGGGAAGTGCTGGGATAGGTTTTCAATTTCCTCATTCAGATGACAGCGGGATTTGAATAGTTATTTTGATCTATGCCAGTGTATGGATTAGGTTATTTTCCCTTTTCTATTGCAATCGAAACCCCTTGTCTGTATAGTTCTGTACAAATGATGATTCCTTGGTGACGTCACTTTGTGTTTGCTTTGGAAATTTAAAACTTGAAGTTTGATGATTAATTTGAAACTTCATATTTTTTATCCAGAATTTGTATCTGATGTACATGCCAACACTTTCCATAGTTGAATAATGGCTGTTGAGACTTCTGATAAACCGAATTTACCTCATGATTTTGACGACGAAGATGATGCACCGATAATTTACAAAAGGTTTTCAAGTAAGAAAAATCAATCACATTCAGAAGCAAGGAAGTCAAGTACTCACATTCATGATGGACAGTCATATAGACAGGCTGCTAATGCACCTTCTTCGAATGGCCAGACTTCTAGCATGCAGAAAGGTAATACTGCCCCATCTCTTAAGCCATCAGCCATGAAGCCTTCTGTAGGTATCTCAAGAGCTCCAAATTCTGTTGGCAACACCTCCTCTGTGAAGTTGCCTGTAGCAAATTCAAAATCGATTTCATTAGCAGATAAGCAGAAAATGTCCATTGATGTCAAGGTGGAACCAAAATCTACTGAACACAGTGGTAAAGGTTTATGTGAAGATTCAGAAGATGACGAGGATGATAAACCGTTGAGTTTTAGGTTGAAAAATTCTAACCATAATAACAAAGTGACGTCTGTTGTCAAGAAATCTTATGAAGACTCTGATGATGATGATGATGTCCCTTTGGCAAAAAAGTTACCTCGTAGTATCAATTTGGGAACTAGCAGTAACCATGACGACTCTGACAAGAAGCCTATTTCTAAAATTCAGAAAGAGCGACAAAATGGTTCTGGGACGAGTATTAAGCAGGATAGGCCATCTCCATTGCCAGCTAAAAGACCACTAGATAATAGCAATTCCTTGCAACCTTCTGTTAAGAAGCCCAAGGTCTCAGCTTCAGATGCATCTATCAAAACTAAGCTAGTCTCTGAGAAACGTGAGCTGAAGACAGAGGATGATGATGATGATGATGATATGCCTATTTCCCAGAGAATAAAGAAACAAACCATAACAGGTGATAAATCATCTTCCACGAAGAAGGTGCTTACAAAGGTTTCTAAAGTTAACAAGTCTAGTTCGAAACCTTTCAAGAAACAGACCAAGAAGATAGTTAAGAAATCAGGCGGTGGTTCAGAATATTCCAAATCTAGCAAACTTCTTCCTAGCTCTGGTGATGGGCAGAAAAAATGGACTACTTTGGTTCACAATGGTGTCATTTTCCCACCTCCTTACCAGCAGCACGGGGTAAAGATGCTCTATAAGGGGAGGCCAGTTGATTTGACTCCTGAGCAAGAGGAGGTAGGATTTTATCTCCAAAGGCACTTCAGATTTTGGTTGACTGTTTCCTTACCTTTTTCGATGAAATGAGATTGGTTAAGTACTTTATGTGCAAGTTTATTTTTAAATTCTCTTGAGCTTTTTACCATATTATATTATTTTTCAGGTTGCTACAATGTATGCAGTCATGCGAGATACGGAGTACATGCAGAAAGATAAGTTCAAGGATAATTTCTGGAATGACTGGCGAAAGATTCTTGGAAGAAATCACGTAATCCAGAACTTGAAAGACTGTGATTTCACTCCAATATATGACTGGTACCAAGGTGTGAAGGAAAAGAAGAAGCAAATGACCAGCGAAGTAAGTTTGTCATTTGTTACATTACACACTTGACAATAGTAGAAATGTACATATTGGAGCATTGTCTGTTTTTTAAGCAGATTTTTTATTATTTTCAAAGTGAGAAGGACAAGAGTAAGCAAATGACCCCTCATAATGCAGTTTAAATGACCCTTTATACTGCAATTTTAATTTATTTTACGAAAGAGGCACAGCTCACATGGGGAAGTTGCAGGAAGGACCACAGAAAATTCTCACTGTAGGAATAACAGAATTTGCAAATAGCAAAATGGCAGGGAAAGTGAGTTTTCTTCAAAAGAAGACAGTGGACTGTGTGCAGCAAGGGTAGATAGACATTTAGTGGAAAATTTAGGGATAATATTGTCTGTATTTATTTTTCTTTCCTTTACTGTATTCAGAAATGTGTTTTCTGTAAGATCTTCTTTGGGGGTTGACACTAGGAAAGATTGTTTTAGTGTAATGCAGAAATATTCTATGCACATGTCTTTTTCCATACCCTATTTGTTCTGAGTTAGCCTGAGAAGTTTATTCTTGTCTTGTCTTGTTTATTTTATTTTATTTTTTATTATTTATTCCCTTTTTCTCCTCTTTATGCAGGAGAAGAAGAATTTGAAGGAAGAGAAAATGAAACAAGAGGAGAAATACATGTGGGCTATGGTAGATGGTGTTAAAGAGAAGGTTTAATTCTCTCTCTCTCTCTCTCTCTCTCCCTCTCTAATTTGTGTAGATTTCTATCTTAAAATTTTCCTACAGACTTTATGAACTGTAATCAGGTCATTATATTTTTGTTGTGGGAGAATTATTTATGTTTCCTTCTCTTGTAGTTGTTGAGTTATTGTTATTGTGGTTGGATATTGACCTACAGACTTTATGCTAGATTGGTTTGTGAAGTTATTAATGCAGACCAGAACATTGTCAGTCACCATCATGTTGCCAATTTAATTTAGACAAGTTTACACCGACTTTGGGCCATGTGTATATCATACCTTAGTGTTCAAATTTTGTGCATAAACCATGCTGTTAGGGGAATATAAAGTGACATTATTAATTACACATGGTTTACTAAAGGTTCAACAGAATCTAATAGTGTTGTAACTGAGTCACGTGAAATTTTTTTCTGGTATTTAAATAAAATTTGAATTTCCAGGGATTAGTTGCACTTCGACAAACCATAAAGGTTTAATATGCGCGAGGTATAAAGTTGAAGAGCTTAATTTAAAATTATTCTAACTTTTCATGTAAATTTAATTTCCATTCTGCCATTAGTGGTACACGTTTTTTGCTGAATAATTGGCTCTGTAAGGATACACTATATCTTTCTTTCCATAAAATTGTGTTTCTGTATGCTTTAAAGTATTTGGAAAATGGTTGTTTTTAAGGGAGCTGTATGTGCTTGAAGCTCCACTTTTTTCTCCTCTTTAATTTTGTGGCATTCTATTCTCAATCTTTTTTCAAATGTACTCTTTAGGAATTGTTTAACTGTTGACTAATTTTTATCTAATCTTTGCTTTTAGGTTGGGAATTTTAGAGTTGAACCACCAGGATTGTTCCGAGGCCGAGGAGAGCACCCCAAGGTTGTTATAATAGCTGTTACTGGAACAAGATAGACTTATTTTTTCTGATACAGTGGTTTTATATATCGTGACTTCAACTCGGGATTTTGACTGGCTTCTAAAGTTTATAAAGTATACGTATTGACTGTAATTTATTTTGCTAGATGGGAAAATTGAAAAGACGGATTCATCCAGGTGACATCACAATTAATATTGGAAAGGATGCCCCAATTCCTGAATGTCCTATTCCTGGGGAAAGGTATTACTCCAATTATTTCACTAGTGAAGAAATTTAAAAGAATATTGAATATGCTACCTACTTGAAACCAGTTTTTCTAATCATTAGTTGTCTAACCTTGGCAGGTGGAAGGAGATAAGACATGATAATACAGTTACTTGGTTAGCCTATTGGAGTGACCCTATAAATCCAAAGTTATTCAAGTATGTGTTTCTGGCTGCAAGTAGTTCTTTGAAGGGGCAAAGTGACAAGGAAAAGTATGAGAAAGCTAGGATGTTAAAGGTGCTTTGATGCTGTGTTCGCCAGCTTAGTGAATTTCATGTTTTTTGTTGGATAGTTTGGGATGACATTTTAAAGGACATTTCTGATTATTTTAGTTATTGACTTCTTGGTGCAGGATTATATAGAGAACATTAGGTCTGCATACACAAAAGATTTTACCAATAAAGATATTACTAAGCTGCAAATTGCTGTTGCTACTTATCTTATTGATAAACTAGCTCTGAGGGCTGGCAATGAGAAGGTATTATGTTGGTATATGTACTTATACACTCATTTGTTCTAACAGAAAGTTGCCTTCAACAAAGCATACATTTGTGTACATGATGTCAAGACACAGAAATGCATACTTTGCTAGTATTTGATTCTTTTTTTTTCAATTGGACTCTTAAGATCTTGCTAATTTCTTTAAATTACCCATATATCTAAAGAATTAATTAATCATTTACTACTTGAATATTTTGTTTTTACGTTCATGTTTATAATATCTATATCTGTATCTATGTGTATATAATAGAATCTGACTTGGCAAAGGAAGGTAGACTGAGTAAAGTTATCGGTTGTCACTATGAAGTCTGGCTTGTTAACCTGAGTAAATTTGGACAAAATTTCCTAAAGAAATTTATTTTATGTAAGCCTTTGTTAGTAAATGCCAAGGAAGTATTCTTAGCCTCAACTACTCTTATGTGTGAAAGTTTCCTTTGAACTATATTAATATCTTATACTTCTTTATAGACAAACATAGAGGTGAATTACATTATTTAAATTTGTTGAAATAACTTGTTCTTCATATTCAGCTTCCATAATGTGTTTGCATTTGTTCATAGTAGATGATTATTTTTATTTTAGTTGTTAAATTTTGGTATTTCTTAATTGCATTTCTTCAGGATGACGATGAAGCTGATACTGTTGGTTGCTGCACATTAAAAGTAGAGAATGTGACAAGAGAACCTCCCAACAAATTGAAGGTTTTTGGGTTCTAATTATTTTTACTTTGCTCTGTATTATGGTTGATGAGTTTTAAATCCTTCAGGGTTTTTTCTAAGTTTAGTAGTCCTTCCCAGATTGTTTTAATGGTAGCCTCCCTTGATTATTATATTTGTTAGTAACTTTGTTACCTCTGTTTTTTGCAGTTTAACTTCCTTGGTAAAGATTCTATCAAGTATGAAAATACAGTTGAGGTTGAGCTTCCTGTATATAATGCAATATTGAAGTTACAAAAAGGTGGGAAATTAGCCATTAATTTTATGTTTTGAGCATGTGATTGTAGCACTTAATTATTTTTCCCATGTAATATTCAGATAAACGTCCTGGTGATGATCTCTTTGATAAGCTGGATACAAGTAAATTAAATGCCCATCTGAAGGAACTCATGCCCGGTCTAACAGCAAAAGTCTTCCGTACATTCAATGCATCAATCACATTGGATAATATGGTACAAGTTGATTTGAAAATTCCCGATATTCACATTCCTTGTAGATAAAATAAAGAAAATGGAAAAAAGCTAATTCTCTTGTTCTGTTATATACCGTTCTTATGTAATCTCTGCATCAATATACATTGTTATTTGATTAATTTTGGAATTTTTTAATGTGGGACCTCCCACCTCCTAATAAAATAGCTAATATAGCATGTCTTATTAGAGAGCAAGATACCAAAGCCTCTTATTTCTACGCCTTCAGAATTTTCTGTGTTCAGGGTTTTATCAAAACTTTTCCATACATTTAGTATGCAATACAATGACTCCGTACAAATACTAAATTGCACGCCATTGTAAAACTGTGCTTCTCTTCAAATTGTTATGTCATTTAAATGTCTTAAAAAATCTCATGATATCAATATGCCCTAAAGTCAAACATATGCTTATTCGATTATGTATATACAATGATTTCCTTTATTGGATATATTATAGACTTACATGGTTTTTATGGAATTTTGTGAGGACAGTTAAATCAAGAAACTAAAGATGGAGATGTTGGGGAGAAAATTGTTGTTTATCAGCATGCAAATAAACAGGTGATTTGGCTAAAGCATGTTGCTTAGTTTTATACCTACGATATTACATGTTAGTATTTTTATTTTTCACATTTAAGTTGTAATGACTTGTGTCTTTCATAACAGGTTGCTATCATTTGCAATCATCAACGTAGTGTTTCAAAATCTCATGATGCACAAATGTCAAAGTTAACTGAAAAAATTGATGAACTTCAGGTATTTATAATAATAATATCTTAAAATTGTTCATATGGGATTGTGTTGGTCTGGGTGTCCCATTAACACAGTTATATGTGGCTTACCTTTACCTGTAGGCTGTTCTGAAGGAGCTGAAAACGGATTTAGACAGGGCAAGGAAAGGAAAGCCGCCTTCAAAGAGTTCAGATGGAAAGACAAAAAAGAACTTGACTCCTGAAGTGTAATTTAGCTTTTCGTAACTTCCTTAATTGATTGTTTAAACATGATGTATGATTGTGGTTTATGTAATCTACAGGCTAGAGAAAAAGATATCTCAAACCAATGCAAAAATTGAGAAGATGCAACGTGATATGAAGACAAAGGAAGATTTAAAAACTGTGGCATTAGGCACATCCAAGATAAACTACCTTGACCCTAGGATTACAGTTGCCTGGTGCAAGCGGCATGAGGTTCCTATTGAAAAGGTGCTGGCTTCTTCCTTGTTTAGATTATGTTATTAGTATTCGTTGCGTTTTCAATTTCTAGAATCAGGGTTGATCTGATAGGAGGACCATGTTCAGTCCCAAATTTTTTTAAGTTTATTTAAATAATTACAAAATTTGTTTTTTGGCACCCGTAAAATATTTTAAAGGGTCTTACTTGATCCATATAATGTTTTTCTTTTCTTATATACTATTCTTGTACTCACAGCAATTATGTAGTATTTTGTTCAGAAGAAAATTTAGTTACATATTATGTCTGTGGAAATATACATTTTTCTTACTGTATAATGCATGTGGAATTTTACATTTTCTTTATGGTCATTTATTCATTCTTTTGCCCTACTTTAAGCTATAGTTTTGGCTTTTCCGTCTGGAAATTTATATATTTCTTGAGTTACTTGCCTGAAATGTTACAGATTTTCAACAAATCTCTGCTGGCGAAATTCTGTTGGGCAATGGATGTGGATCCTGACTTCAGATTCTGAGAACTAAAGAATGGAGAGCTATGTTGTGATGCTGGGGAAAAACAGTTCTTTTTTACTTATTTATTTTCTATAAAAATGATTTTTTCTATTTTGTCAATTTTAACGGAAATTGATGTTGTAAGTCCATCTAATCTAATTATGGGGTGAGTTTCCCCTTTTCTTCTTCATTGACCAGTTTTATACTTAAACTCTTAACCATTCATAGTCATGATTTTAATGTGATACCCATTCCCAAACCTGCAAAATGAGGTATAATTTCGTTCTTTATTTAATTTAGTAGTTTTTGATTAGTATTTATTTCTATCTTGGTGCAAATTTCTCTTCTATTTTAACTGGACACAATTTGCTGTTTAGAAGGGATCATTCATGGGATAGAAAATTTGTTAATCAAATCAATCTAAGGTAAAAGACATTGCTTATTGAATGTCTAGTTACCAATTATGATAATTCTGATAAAGTTGTTATAATTTTTGAACTTTGAAAAATCTAAAAAGCAAATGTGGTATTCCTTTTTTTCTAGACTATAATTAAAGCAAAATCGAGACATTGTGTGAAAAAATTGTGAGTGAATGAAACAATATCATTCAATAATATGAAAAACAAGTAACACTGAACAAATCATCCTTCAAGTTTTCTTCTGCTGGTTTTAGTTTATCGTTAACTCATTATCATACTCTGAAACATGATTCGCTCATGCTATTTTTTGTCTTTGCTTTAGTAAGGAATTTAAGTATGAAATTAAGAGTTCTATATTACGTAAAGGTAAGAGAGAAAAAATATATGAAAAGTTTATAAACTTATTATGTTAATATTTTACGTAAGAAATATTTTATATAAGATTGAAACATCATTATATTATACGTAAGTTATATTGATGTAATCTCCTTACTCAAAAAAAGGCGCATGAAATCAGAAACTGACTATTTAAGAGTTCAAGTGTAAAATTGGTGATTCATTCCTTTTCAGCAACTTTACTCAATTATGTTGACACCTTGACATATAATAGTTCTATTCATCCAATGTCCTAAAAACATATATTTTTTATTATTATATATTTATCATTTTATACATAAAGAACGATAATCGGAAATGTATATAATGAATAAAATTATTTTATGTTAGTTTTCAATTGTGTATAAATAAAAATATATTATTTTGTATATAAGTTTAATATGTTATAATTGGTAATTCTAAAAATATAAAACGTAGTTTTTTATTTATGTTTTTAGGGATAAAATCCTTGGGAAAATAAGTCACTTTTGTATCATTCAAAATTATTATAAAAAAAAAAACTATAAGAGTTTAAGTAAATTTTAATTATTTTTTTAAAAATACAATGTTAAAAGTAAATTAATGAATAAAAAAATGTAAACTAATTATGTTATTTATATCAAATAGTTAATGTATTACTTGATAAATTATGTTAAAAAATTTAATTATGTTCATTTAAATTACTATTTTTTTGCATCAACTATAATTAATAATAAGAACTAAAATAGGATATTTAAAAAATATTAAGTTTTAAAACTAATAAATATTTCTGTACGAACTAAAAAATAAATGGACTTATATTTAAAGGGATAAATACATATCTAAACTTTTCTCAAGAAAATTACAGCACTAATTTAATTTAATCTAATTAAAATCAAATAGTCCATGGAAACCAAAACCTTTCTTGACTGCTACTAATTAACCATTAATGGACATTGAAAAAAATCTAACGCTAATCAGTTTCGCTCTTAAAATTAAAAGCAACATTGAAGAAGAAAAAAAGTAACACTCAAATTTCAGTCCTTTAACATTTCCGTGTTTGTTCTGTTTGTTTGTAGTTTAACATGTACTAATTCTCATACATGGAAACGTGGTTCATTCTCTCTGTTCTGTGTTTTTTCCTTTGGCTGATTCTCAAATCCACATGCAAAGTTCTCTTTCCTCCACTCCCTCCGGGACCTTCCAAATGCAACTTTGCATTGCTACGAGGATACCTCACTGACCCCAAAACCATTCTTCAAAAACTCGTCGCAAAATATGGCCCAATCTTCACTGTTCATGTTGGTTATTCTCACCCTGATATTTTCATCGCAAGTCGTTTCCTTGCACACCAAGCTTTGATCCAACATGGCACCATCTTCGCCGATCGCCCCAAGGCTAACCCCACCAACAAGGTTATAAGTAGCAACCAGCATGACATTCTTTTCAGCTTCTATGGCCCCAGATGGCGCCTCCTTAGACGCAACCTCACTTCAAGAATCCTTCACCCCTTGCAGGTTAAGTCCTATGCACACGCACGCAAATGGGTCCTAGCCATGATCCTACAAGGACTCGTATCTGATTCTGAGGGCAACAACCCCATAAGGGTCATTGACCACTTTCAATATGGCATGTTTTCTTTGATGGTTTTGATGTGCTTTGGTGACAAACTCGATGAGAAGCAGATAAGGGAGATTGAGGACAGTCAACGTGACATGCTTGTGAGTTATGCTAGGTACAGTGTCTTAAACTTTTGGCCAACAGTTACTAGGATTTTGTTCTGGAAGAGGTGGAAGGAGTTTTTGCAGAAGCGGAGAGAGCAAGATGCTGTGTTGATTCCTCACATCAATGCTCGAAGGAAGGCTAAGGAAGAAAGAGAAAACAATGGCTCAAGTCAGTTGAGCGATTCTGTATTCTCATATGTGGACAGTTTGTTGGATTTGCAGATCTTGGAGGGGATAAATCTTGATGATGGTAAAATTTGCACCTTATGTTCGGAGTTTCTGAATGCAGGATCAGATACAACTTCAACTGCATTGGAGTGGATCATGGCAAATCTGGTGAAATACCCCAAAATCCAAGAAAGTGTAGTGGAGGAAATTAGAGGGTTGATGGTTGGTAGAGAGGAAAGGGAAGTGAAAGAGGAGGATCTGCATAAATTGCCTTATCTCAAGGCTGTGATTTTGGAAGGGTTGAGGCGTCACCCTCCATTACACTTTGTGGCTCCTCACAGGGTAACTAAAGATGTTGTTTTGAATGGTTATTTGGTGCCTACCTATGCCTCAGTGAATTTCTTGGTGGCAGAGATAGGGAGGGACCCTACAGCTTGGGATGACCCCATGGCCTTTAAACCAGAGAGGTTCATGAACATTGGGGAGAAAAATGGAGGCACAACTTTTGACATAATGGGAAGTAAAGAGATTAAGATGATGCCGTTTGGGGCTGGGAGGAGAATGTGCCCTGGTTATGGTTTGGCAATGCTGCACTTGGAGTACTTTGTGGCCAATTTTCTTTGGAATTTTGAGTGGAAGGTTGTGGATGGAGAGCATGTTGATCTTTCAGAGAAGCTGCAATTCACAACAGTAATGAAGAATCCTTTGAAGGTTCATATTTTACCCAGGCAATAGGTATTATTGACAAGTTATTGGTAACATTTTGTTCTAAACAAAAATTTCACTTCTGTTTAATGACTACATTGCCAAACATTTCAAGCATTCATGTGATTTTCTTTGTTTGTTGCTGTTAACATTCATGTAACCAGAAGTTACTGTCCCCTTTCCCATTGCTTTACTAAAAAAATGAAGATCAGCTTTGACAAAATTAACTGATTCAAAAAGCAGAGAGTGGGACAGGAGTTAGGAACAGCATTAAACTTATGCTCAAATAAAAGTCTGAAAGTTTGAAATGTGGTTTCTTTGATCTTGCCATGAGTTTCTCGTCTCTACCTGTTGAATGAGAGTTTTCAGTTTTTCAAACCCAGCTACTACAGAAAGAATGTAAGAAAAGTGTGACAAATAAGTTAAATGAAATAGCTAAAAATGGTAATAAAACTTAAATTGAAGAATAAACTATGAATAATATAAATGTTGAAACAATTGCAGTACTTGTTCAGTCTGTTTTCCAATTACTTTGTACAGTACATAAATTGACTGGTAAATCAAATATCAGTTCAAACATTGCTGATATTTGCCTCTGAGCTAAGTGATCCATTCGGATCAAGCAGAGCGGAGTTGCTTCCACACATTAGGGATTACGAATGGGCTAAAGAATATTGCAGGATATATGGATTTACTGTTTTGGTGAGTTTTCAAAGGATGCATTTGATGCATGAAAAAGAAGATCTAGCAACATTACACTTCAAGATGGTGCAAGGCCTCTTTACTTCCTGGATTATTATTATTAGTTTCTGGAGCAGTAACTGCATCTCTCTCTAAATATTGAATGAAATCCGTTACCAAAGGATCAGTCCAAGGGGCTCCCAATGGTGCTTCATCACCAGCAACCCACCCTAGATGGCCACCTTTGGGTGTCACTACTAACAAGCAGTTTGGATTTTCCTGACATGATAAACAGTATTATAGTTAAAATAAAATGAATGAAAATCAAATAAAGACAAGATGAATTGTAGATGATTTGACAGAAAAAGAATAAATAAAATAGGAGTTTGTTCAATCAGCCACCAGAGAGAAAGATTAGTAGAAACCAAGAGAGGTAACGTAGATGATTTGACAGGATTTTCTAGGATACATGAAAGCACAACACCCAATAATGTGATGGTAAAACATGTACACATAACAAAGCCATTATTATCAAACACACTGATTCTGGTATTACCAAGAGGAATTTGGAACTTCAAAAATTTTCGGCAAAATGGCACTGTTCCAAAAAAAAACCAAATGGATCTGGTTGGACATTATTTCTCCACCTAGCACTTTTTACTGTTCAAGGTCGGAATTCGGTCTTCAGGAAGCCGAATTGCGATCTGGTTGGACACATTTGACTGTTCTAATTATGAAAGACTCATTTGAACTTGGTTTCTGGATCGTTTTTGAGTATAGAGTTATTTCACGAGTATTGGTCACTTGTGTACTTTTGATATATCAAACACATTTTAGTCAAAAATTGAATGGTAACACTAAACTTCATAATCCCACCTCTATATACAAAATTACATACCTTGATATCTTCACGAGGAATTCCCCTATAAGGAGCAATCGGATCATTCGCAGCCTGAAAAAATTAAGAGATTCTTCTGAGTTCAAACTTTATTTATTTATTCATAACAGAATGTGCAAAAACCTAGGCACTCTCAATTCAAGAGATGGGGGCTAGGGTGCACTTCGGTTACAAGCTCAATATCTTGATTGATAAAAATAAAGTCAGTCTCGATTGAAGATTCATTTCACAATTCCCAAATACTTTCTTCTTCCTTTGCAATGTGTCACTTCGAAAGACTGAGTATAACAAGATCAATAAATAGAGTTCAAAAAGCATAAATGACAAAAAAATTAATCACAAACGCAGGAAGTAGGTTTTCATTTCAATTTTACACTAAATACAATAAGAAACATAATAAAATTATTTTAGGTCAACAACAAATTTTACCTGAATGCAAAGCAAAGGGGTCTTGACATGTTTTATGGAATCTGAACTGCTTGAATTAGAGTAATATTCATCCACAGACTTGAATCCAAAAGAAACTGCGAAGCCTCATAGATGAATATCTGAGCAGACATAATTCACAAGTGTGATCTATCTATCTATCAAGCTTCCATTAAGTAGGGGCACATACCACGTGTCAGTCCATCATCAAATTCCCTAACAGACTTAGCTTTGGCTGCCATTGGAATATTAAATTCACCACCCATATCTTCAAAGAGTAAAGCATGTCTGGACTCAGAAGAAAAACACAAGATTTTAGTGATACCATCATAGCCAGAAAAATGGATCCATTTATAAGTAGCTAGAAGAAGAACCACAATAACATATATAAATTTGTATCACTTCTTGAAAATCTTGCAAAGAGCCTTCGAAAGGGCCTTGTCATAAATAATGTTAAAGCCCTTTCGGAAGTCCTCATCCGCCACAACTAAGTTGAAAGGATTACACAATGATACAGCTCCAGAAAGAGGACAATTGTGAGACTCCTGAAATTAGCAATGAGAAATATAAATAACACACCAGAAGCAGTACTCAATGGATAAAGGCAAAGACAATCCACCGAAAATCACTTCTAATTGTTTACATTGTGGGAATAACGTGTAATTTCAATCCCCATTTCCCTTTTTTTTCCCACACAAAGTAGTTTTGGCGTAATATCCTCACTCAAACAAACACCTTTACTATTTTCCAAACCACATAAACCACCAATTTGATCGATGCAGGAATGAGAAATAATGGTACCTGGCCCACGTAACGAACAAGAATGTTGGCTCCAAGAGACCATCCAACACCATATAGATTAGCATTGGGGTATCTACCAGTGACATGAGAAACAACCTCACGCATATCTCCCAAAAACGAAGCTGAATAGAACTGCACATCAATGTTCACACACCAGCACAATCAGTATCCATATAATAGTTCTTTTTATCCAATGTTCAATTCAAAATTGTTAAAAAATGAACTTTAATCCTATCTTAATCTCACAAAACTGGTTTTATAACTGGTTCATAATGCAGGACCTCCAACAAAAACAAACTCAACTCTAGATTTAGTTTTATCAGCAACAACAATATTGACCTGACCTGAGGAGTAGTAACAGGGCTATCTCCACAACCGCGGCTGTTGAAAACCACAACACGCCATCCATTGCTTCGAGCTCTAATCAACATGTGTCTCACATACGAATCTTCACTACCTCCGGTTAAACCTGGCTGCACAAACCCCGTCACAATTTTCAACACCCCATGACTTCAAATCAACAAAAAAAAGTGTTCTTTTTTTCGTTTATAACGGACCAGCAAGATTAAGACGGGAGAGTCAGGGGGCAAACGGCGGTCGTCGCCGGCGGCCCAGTCGAGAGCGACAGCGCCGCCGTCTTGAGTCCGGAGGCACTCCCGGCGGAGCCTGACGTCGGGGACGGAGCGGAAGAAGGCGGCGAATATCGTTTCGAGGTGACGGTTGGCGGCGAGGAGGGGGAAAGGACGGTAGGGGCGAGCCAAGTGAGGGAGGGCTGGGAGGAAACGGTGGTGTGCGCCGCCGAGAATTTCGAAGGAGGGATGGGTGGTGGTGGCGGCGGCGGCGGGAGTAGACATTGGTGCGGCGGAAAAGGTGACGTGGCGGGCGGAGAAGGAAAAGCGAAGGGGTGTGATTAGTGAATTAGTGGTGTGATTGTATGGGCGGAAAGAAATGGGTATGGGCCCCGCCAGAGACTTTGCCATGCTCTCTCTTTTTACCTATTGGGCAGACACTGTCTACCTTTTTATTTTAATCATTTATGCACCACTCCCACTCTATTGATTGGTATCAGAAATTAAAAGTGATTTTTACTGAAAATAAATAAATTTAAATATTTTTGTTTACTTAAATTTGTTTATCTCAGTTAAAGAAAAGAGAGGATAGTTTCCATTCTTAATATTTCGTTTTTTTTTTCTGTAAAGTAGTAACGTTTTATTTTAGAACTTACTATATTTTCCTCATTTTGAATTATTCTCTTTGAAAAAGTTTATGAAACTAAAAGAGAATTATCTACGCATTATATAAAGAAAAATTAGTATTGTACTAAATTTAAATGCAATAACAATAGCTAAAATAAAATATTACACAAACTGATGTTGAACAGAAATAAAATAAAAATATCACTATACTATGGAAATGCAAAATTTATTCGAGTAAAAAATCAACGAAGTTTTAAAATATTAGTTAACCAGTTTTATTTCAAGAGAAGTATTAAAAGAACACTGTTTGATTATATAGATTTGGCCCTTAGATTCTAAAATTAAAACATTGTAAGAAAAATTCATTCATTTCTTTTGACATTCTTGTCCAATCTCATCAAATGCTTGATGTTATATTTATTATTTAGGATGTTTACTGTATTTTGTGTATAAAATTAACCAGATGTGTAAACTTATAATTATTAAAAAAAAGTGTTAATTAAATACCACGAATACTTTAATATTTATCATTTGTGATCGTATAGACTTTTTCTTCATTAAAGTATGTAAGAAATTTTTTAAAAATAAATATAATAAATAATTTATTCATGAATAAGATGACATTAATTTTGATATTTTAAAATACATTAAAAATAGATAATATTAACTCTCATTAAGAGTTACATTACTTTAAAGTAAGTTAAAAATTTTCAAAATAAACCTTTCTCTCCATAATGTAGTATATATATATATATATATATATATATATATATATATATATATATATATATATATATATATATATATATAT
>Ga0214545_1003269_pt1 | contig 31048 bp, 9 predicted proteins | sample CNSS4metaG_FD_160064 | JGI IMG/M metagenome (GOLD analysis project Ga0214545, IMG submission 160064) | Root nodule microbial communities from cowpea collected in UCLA plant growth center, Los Angeles, California, USA - CNSS4 | ecosystem: Host-associated > Plants > Roots > Nodule | place: USA...
GATAAGCCAAAAAAATGCTCTTATTGTCGCACTGAGGGTCATCATAGGGGACAATGTCCATTTCGTCAATAAGTTGTACATTTTTTATTTCAATTAATTTAATTTTCAATGTTTTTTTCTTCTTTCTACAATGAATATTAATATTTCTTATGCATTCATCAACTACAAGTTCAAATACTTTATTCTTTTATGGACCAACAAAACTTTATCAAATGAGAACAAATAATTATTCTCGCCTATGTATCCAATTCAAATTTAACAATCAATTTCAAAATTTGCTATGTAATCGATTACAGTTCGTCTGTAATCGATTACACTTCATCCACAAAACTGAAACACATGCAGTAATCGATTACAGTTTGGTGTAATCGATTACTCATCTAAAATCGTGCTCCCCCCCAACGATTTCCTCTAAAAGTCGTTCCACCCCCACACGTTTTTCTTTAAATCTCGTCCACCCCCCCACGATTTCTCCTCTGACCACGCTGACCCACAAAAACGTTTGGGGGTACACGATTTCTTCTTACGAAAACGTGCACCCCCCAAACGTTTTGCCTACTTCCGTAATTTTTTAAAAATTTGCCCATACCCGTAATAAACCCATCCCATTTGCCTACAATCGAAAAAAACCCAGAAACAGAAGATCAAAAAATTCATCATCTTTATTTTCAGCCACTTCCTTCCTTCACCAGAACCTAACAATCGCACGCTATCATTCAATAAATATTTGATGGTTACATTTTACTTCCCTTCAAATATTTGTTTAACAAAGGAATACATATGGTTGATGTATGGTTTCTCACAGTAACTACTTGAAAAGTGCCTGTCATATATGTAGACATGCATTTGCACTGCAAACATATATCTCATCACCTTATTCAAAGCTTCTTGATATAGCCAGAGATGGATCTTTTGTTCTTCTGCCTCCGCAGTAAAGATCGTCCTACGAAACAGAAAACTGGGGTTAGAGGAGTATAGGTTTCTCTTCAAAACCATTATCAGTTCGGGGATTGGGGAGAACACTTACTGCCCCAGAACAGTTCTTGAAGGGAGAGAAGAGTGTTCATCTCTTAAAGACTCGTACCATGAAATAGACGAGATCATGTTCGACACACTCGACAACCTCTTCAAGAAAACGGGGATTTCACCCTCCGAGGTAGACATCCTCGTAGTGAACGTCTCCTTGTTCTCGCCGGCACCTTCTCTCGCAGCACGCATCATAAACAGGTACAAGATGAGAGAAAACGTGAAAGCTTTCAATCTTGCAGGAATGGGGTGCAGTGCAAGTGTGGTTGCTATCGATGTGGTGCAGCAACTGTTCAAGACTTACAAGAACTCTGTTGGGATTGTTGTGAGCACCGAGGATCTCGGTGGACACTGGTACTGTGGCACGGAGGTTTGAAACCTGTTTTTTGTTTCTATTAATTTTATGGAGGTTTGAAATTTTTTTTGTTTCTATTTATTTTAGGGAGATGATACATTGACAAAAATTTTTTGACAAACTTTTTGACAAATATTGGTAAAAAAAACCCTAAAATTTTATTATTTTATTATCTTAACTTTCATTACAAAATAAAAAAGTTACTTTATTTGGTAACTTTGTCAACTTTGTTAACTACATCTTTGTCAAAAAATTATTTTCCTTTATTTTATTGTAAAATTTTAAAACCTGTTTTGTTTTTTCAGAAATTTTATTTATTTTTTATTTATGAATGGCAATAACATTTTCAGAGACCGTTATATATCATGTACGTATATGTATATAAGAATCTAATGTAATATGTATACAAAATCATCGATAATAATAAATATTTTCTAAACTATTCCTTGATTCTAATATTTTTTAATCTTTTTCTCATTTATAATTTTATATTATATTTATGTTATAAGAATTGTTTGATTAGGTTTATATCTGTTTTGTTATTATTTTTATTTATTTATTATTTATTTTTTCTAATAATTTATTATCAAATTTTGTTATATTTACTCAAGATATTATAAAATACACTAAAAAAATAGTGACCAAAAAATCAATCACTAAATAACTAAAGTCAGTAAATGATGGAAAGAATGTCAATTTAGTGATTGAACAACATATTCATCACTATTACGTTGGTCACTGATTGATTCTTCACAGTGATCAAATCTGTGATTGAATTTTAATGATCAAATCTGTGACAAAAATTAATTATTGAAAATATAAAAAAATAGAAAAAGAAAAGAAAAGGAATACAAATTTATATACAAAAGAAAACCGTAACATACTAACATGCATATAATACAGGATTTTACACTTTCAATTGTATAATTTTAGCATTCTTATTATTATCACTAAAATTTAAAATTCATAACTAAATTCAAATATGCAATTTAGGTGTTCAAATCTAGCTATTAATTTGGGGTTAATTTAAAATTTATTATAACTATGTAAGGATTAATAAATATTTAAAATTAAGATAAAATAGCGATTAAATCGAACGAAATTTGCGGCTATAAAGTTGAAACAATCCAATCATATCATAATATTTGAAATATTTTTTATTACAGTAAAAGATAATTGTCAACTAAACGTTAAAGAGAGAGAAAAGATAATACTTATTATATTATATATTGATATGGAAAAAAAAGTTATTTCACCCTATTTATCTATTATTTATCAATTTTTATAGAGATAAAATAATTTTAATAAAATTAATTTTTATATTTGTAAAGAATAAAGGGTAATAATTATAAAGAATACTGGGAAATAGCTGTATTCACTACTAGAAACAAAAAAAAAAAAACATTTTAGCATATACGTCATACAAATTTAGTTTTCTATTTTAATAATAAGTTATGCAAGTGTTTGAAACATGAAACCTGGAACATGGAGAGTGTTCCATGCAAATGCAACTAATGGGAAATCAGAAGCACCACAGTGTCCTCATTACTACACTGCCCAAAAATGGTAGAAGCATTAAGTGCTTCCATCACTGCAGCCAAAAGGAAAATAATAGTTAAACAAATAAAAACACACATTGAATTCATTTTGGGTGACTGAGATTAAAACCGAACCAAACCGAATCAAACTGAACTAAACTAAACTATCGGTCAGAGTTACATCACCTTCTGCCACATTTACTGCTCCTGCTCATTTATGTAAAAAATGTTTTCTCCCAACACCTTATAATACTATAATACCGAATTTAGACTTTTTACTGAAATTTTTTGTGTTATATTTCTATTATATCTTCGTAATAATATACTAAATATCATTAATTTTAACGTTTCAAAATATATAAAAAAATATTTAAAATATCAATATAATATATTTTTAATATTAAAAAAAGACAACACTACAAAATCAATAAAAAATATGACTCTTTATAATACATGTCTTCACCACTCAATCTCTTCACAACTTCACATATGTCTTTAATGCTTTTTTACTACTCCTTCTAAGTTTCTAACTACTACAAAATAATTGCTGCACACCTAATGTACTACTCTGCTATATATAAAACCCAGTACAACCATGATATGAACGTGCTTAAATATCATGTTTTTTTTTTCGCCAATACGAAACAATTCTTAGTATTGGCCAAACATTACGAGGTTTTGTCTTTCTTTGACACTTCGTTGGTTCCATTCCACCAAACCAGGACCAAACCGAACATGTTGGATAAAGAGCAACAACATCCTAAACAACCATGTTTTATCAGGATTATATAAAAGAGAAAAATAATTACATTTTTTAAGATTTTCTCCTTGTTATACCTATAATTAGTATAATAAGAAGCTACGATTACAATGAATCAAATCATTTTCCAAGTTGTGAAGAAGAAAAGGGAAAGGAACATGTCAAAGCCAGTAACTTAAATTATTCATTTGAAAGAAGATGATAATGTGATAGTTTGCATGACATGATTCAATGAAGGACATGAGACTTGTGACAATGGCGTTCATTCACTGAAGCTCAGAAGCTGAGTAGTGTTAAAGAGAACCAACACATGTACTTGATTGTACGCCGGACATGTATTGGGCCTTTTGCTCTCGTAGGCTTATTTGGGCCTTCTTCTTTTTTTTTGGCTTGTTTGAAAATGAGTGGACCCAAAAAACTGAAACCAGCGAAATAAACTACGCGTAAAGTAGATAGTGCAAGAAAGAGGGATAGAGGGAAAAAACAGAGGGAGAAATGAGAACGAGGAGATGGTAAAATGATCTCAAACTCCGACCCTGTAGAACCACTCACTGCGGCCGCGGCCACCCCCGCCGTCGCGGTAACCGCTTCGTCTTCCGCTGAAGGTCAGCCTGCACCGCCGGCGACGCCAAACATTGTGATGTCCTCCAAGGATCACGATTCTCTCTTCAGCGGTGGCGGCATCAGGTGCTTATTTCCATTTACTGTGGGCCCTCCCTTTTTCTGAGGCTGTTTCTCTTTTTTGTTTCAATTTTCTATTACTTCGGGTTTGAATTGAGGCTTTTAATCGGCAAATTCGTGATCGACGCCGCTATGAGTTGAAGTTGTGTTCGGAAATTCAATTATCAACGCGATTAGATAAAATGGGAAAATAAATTGTTAACAGGACCGGGAAAATACGATGCTAGCATGCTTGTAAATTGCGACCGTAATTTATTGCATTTTAATGCCGTGGGTTGATGGTCATGTGTTTGTATGATATGATATGACATCGCAAATTGATGATAAGAATACTTGGGTTTGATCCTTCTTGATATTTAAGCTTTTGAAAGGAGTGAGGAGGGAAATTGTAGTGTCTATATTAATCTATGTTACTGTTAATTAGAAATGGGCGTTATGGCTTTGTGTACCCTTCTTTTATGTTCATGTTTATTAAATAATTTCTCGTGGTGCCTTTTTATACTTTTTATGAATTACAAGCTATTGTTTTATAAATTTTTCGTCACCTGACCACTCAGACCAAACCCTGCATCTACTACTAATTTCAAGCAATTTTTCTTTTAATATTTATATTTTACAGTTATAGTAGTGAGGCGTGAAGTTATAAAGTTGGGTGGTGTTGAGGTTGCAAAGTAATGGTTCTTGTATGCTCATTAAAAATTTAAAATGCTTTTTCAAGTTTGTATCAGTTTATTTGCTTTGTCCTACCTGGAAGCATCCGTTTCTTACCACATTAGATGAAGAATTTAGGGAAATATGGAATTCTTTTTCCTTTAATTTTGTAGCATCCCCCCTCCCCCACTCAACCCCAAAATACGATAGTTCCTTTTAACTATTCCATGACTGGTTGAACCAGTCTAATTTGGAATTTATTCCATACCGATTTGGCTCAATTATTAGATCAAATGTGTTATTAACTCGGTCAGCCAATCCTAACATAATCAAACCGGTCTTAAGACTGATGCAAACCAGTTTTTGATCCAAGGCCCACTTTGCAATCACATCCAATGCCATGCTTGACTGAACTTTCAATACTGGCAGTCTGGCTTTACCGTCACATCCAAGGCTGTTATGCAAGCGGTCCTGTACCAATGACTAGATGTTATAGATCGAACTTCATCTGTCTGTACCAATGAACCATTCATCTCTGCCAATAGCAAAATTATGGGTCTAAGACCATATTTGGTCTAACAACGGTTTTGGTTTCTATTTATTAGTGATCAAACACTTCTGCTATATGACTTTCAAGCTGTAGATTAAAGCATAGGAAAGGAAAAAGTATTCGTACTTTCTTTGATTATATAATGAATTGTATAGTTTGGAATTCAAACTAGCGAACGTTATATAGAGAGGAGGGAGGAAAATACATAATTTAGTAAGTGCTTCGGTTAAGAAAAAGATGGACCATATATTAAGTAGTTTCGGGAAATATTTACTCAATTAAATGCTATTTAATCTGTACCTCATAGTAATGTCTGATCAAGGCAGATATTGTGGGAAAGTGTAATGAATGACATAATTTGTTTGTTTATTTACTGCCATTAACAATTTTTTTACCAAAATTCGTTGAAATTAAATTGTAGGGTTCTATGAGATATATTTGAATTTTGCTTCAGGTACCCTCTTATGTTTTCTAATAATTGTCTCCCAACTCTCAAATATTCAAAAAAAGATTATTTTTGTCTAGCTTTCTCTCTGGAAGTCGAAGTGGAAGGTTCAGCTATGGATATTCCAGTTTCAAGGGTAAAAGGTCATCAATGGAGGATTTCTTTGAGACCACCATATCAGAGGTCGATGGTCAGATGGTTGCGTTTTTTGGTGTTTTTGATGGTAAGCCTGTTTTATATTCCCTAAAATTGGATTTTTTTATCTTTACCCCCTTCCCTCTTTTTATCTGATTTAGTGTGCAACATAGCCAATTTACAAATCAATTTTAAGATTTTGATTGCTTGGTATGGCATTTAGAATAAAAACTCGTGGTCCTGTTTCGTTTTTATAACTTATATGACTGTTTATTGTCTCTGCTGTTGGCTGTTGGTGACATGCTTTTTATAATAGGATCAATCTCGCTAGCATGTGCCTCCATGGTGAGTGTCTCGGCTTTTGTGGCAATTTGACAAACATCTCTCCTGTGCGTTCAACACTGTTTCCATTTTCCATCTCTACTAGACTCATCGTACCCTTTGCTTCTTGGATTTGCCACCTTTGCTTTCTTGATCCATCCATGTTTTCTGTTATTTACTATGTAGCTCATTTTCTCGCTGTCCAGCCCTTTTTGTTACCTGTGGTTGATTCGGACCCTCTGAAGGCTGAATCAACATTTCTTTCTCTCTGTCACTTCTCAGCAAGTCCCCCGTTCTGTTTTGGCCTCTTCTCTCCTTTGAAGGATCCTCTTATTGTTTGACTTCTTTCCCAGTGTTTGTTGCACTCCTCATGTTTGGTGGCTGCACTTGGCTTCTAGATTTTTCTTGCAGAAACCTCTGTTTTAGAGCTCTTTTGTCTGTTTTGGTTTGCTCTGGTTTGACTTTTGTTTGCCTACAACATTGGTTTCTCTGCTTCGGTTCTCCATTTGCTGTCTTCAGCAGTCTCAGGCACACTCTGACCCTTCTAGTCTTTAGTCCTGTGTGCACTGCCCCTGTAGATATTCTGTCCTGGGATGATGATTGTTGAAACCCAACATCAACTATTATAGGGTTGATAGGGTCAAAGTAGAGGTAATAAAGACTTGGCAATGGACACTTGTTGAGTTTGGGATTGAGTAATGCACAGCCCAAATTAGAAAATGATTATTCCAACCATGGTTGGAGTCTATATTATATTTTAAAACGGATTTATTTGTAATAAAGCGTAGTCCGGTTTAAACAATGGTTTCTAGTATCTACTTTCTATATTTCCTATTACGATTTCTTTTCTTATTTTCTTAGGGTTATAATCTAGTACATTAGTATAATTAAGGGTTAATGCTTTATTTTTCTCTGGTCCTTATTCAATATTAATTTCTGATATTGATAAAAATATTATTTATATTATTTGATTAGATATGTTAAAAATAAGGACACAAAATCAAAAAGTAGTGTTAATTTGTTTCTTTTTATTCTTAGGTCACGGAGGTTCCCGGACTGCAGAATATCTGAAAAATAATCTATTTAAGAATTTGAGTAGCCATCCTGACTTCTTTAAAGACACAAAGACTGCTATAGGTATGAACTTCATTGTTGTAAATTTATAGGATATGTTAAAATTTTCATATCATATTATAGTTGTTTGGTTTGCGGCTGGACAGTGTAAATATTAACATGTTTTCTGTTTAATTATTTGTTTCATTGCAGTAGAAGCATTTAAACAGACAGATATCGACTACCTCAATGAGGAAAAAGGCCATCAAAGAGATGCTGGGTCAACTGCATCAACAGCTATGTTGTTGGGGGACCGAATTGTTGTTGCAAATGTTGGTGATTCCAGAGTAGTTGCAAGTAGAGCTGGTTCAGGTTGATGCCATGTCATTTATGTTTTAGTGAGAATTTTATTTACATTGGGCATAATCCACATATTTTTAATATGGTAATGAGTGGAGGGAATATGCAGCATGTTTCCTTTCAATGAAGTACATTGTCAAACATTGGTTTTGGGTCACTTCAGTTTTCCTGAGTTTCCAGTGTTATCCTTTTTAGTAAAATTTCCTTGCAAATTGCTTAAGCTAGTTGGTTAGGCAAGATAGGCTCAAGAAGCAATATATAAACTCCTGTTCCGTTTTTTTTTTCCTTCTTGTGATGAGTTTTTGTTTTAATGTAGCTATTCCTTTATCTATTGATCACAAGCCTGATAGATCTGATGAACGTCAAAGGATTGAAAAGGCTGGGGGATTTATAATCTGGGCTGGTAAGTTTCTTCCTGTAGGGTTGTACTGTCATTTTTTTGGGCGGGGGCAGTGGGGGGCCATACTCCACAATAAATTGATAATAAATAAATAGCTTGTACTGCTGCTGGTTGATCCAGGAACATGGAGGGTTGGTGGTGTTCTTGCAGTGTCCCGTGCATTTGGCGACAAACTTCTTAAGCCTTACGTTGTTGCTGACCCAGAAATTCAGGTTGCTCAAATCATAAGCGAATAAGCTTGATCATCATCCATTTGGTATTCTGTGCTGTTATATTTTGTATGCCTGCTAAGTTCCCCTCTTTTGGTTCTTTTATGGCTTAGGAGGAAGAAATTGACGGTGTAGATTTTATTATAATTGCTAGTGATGGCCTTTGGAATGTCATATCAAACAAGGTGAGACTATCTTACTTATTAAAGTTGACCTAAACTAGGTTGGTTTCTTTTTCATTTTGATTTTGTGATTGATTGTGCGTCCATGCCTTTTTCAGGAGGCCGTGTCTTTAGTACAAAATATCACAGATGCAGAAGTGGCATCGAGAGAACTTATAAAAGAAGCTTATGCACGGGGAAGCTCAGATAACATCACTAGTGTTGTTGTTCGATTTGATATATCCTGATATGGTTGTATGCTTGTACTTTAGGTATCTATCATTTCTAACAACTGAAATTCTGAGTGTAGAAATCACAAATGGGTGTGAAGGTGTACTATGTTTTCTAACGAATTGCTTTGTTAATTATTTTCATCATGATCTTGCCACTGCCTAATTTATTCTAGTCTTATATAATGTATTAGGTTCATTCTTTTTCTTTTTTTTTTCCAGTCCAGTGGAGGTTAAATCTCTAGGATCATCTACTTAATGTAACTCAATCTCAAAAATTGCTTACAAAGTTAAGGTTTGTCTTCAGTTAAATTAGTCCCATTTTTAATCGATTCCAACACATTGTGCTCATTAGGGCAACAAAGGGATTGTTTGGTTTGTAAAAATGTTTCTGATTTTTTTATTATATGTTTCTTATTTTTAATAGTTTGTAAAAGAAAATAGTTAAGACGGAAAGCAGAAAAAGAAAACCCGTATTAATTTTATTTAAATTTTTAAAGCAGAAAATAAAATGAAGATAAAGTGATATTTTTTGTAAATAAAAATTAAAAGAAAAATAATTTTTTGACTATTTAATATTTTTTTTTACAATTTTATGCGTTATTTTTTTAAATAATTTTTTTTTTATTTTTTAATATTAAAAATCATTTAAAAATTTTAAGAGAAAATTGTCAAAAATTTATTACCTTAATAGTTGTCGGGAATGGCAGATCGTGCAAGTTTGGACCGTTTTGAGTCTTTGATCGAAAATGTGTTACAAACTTTCAGTGGTGGAAAATATTTGTTAAGGTATAATTAATCGTATAGTACTCAGTTTGGGGCTGTGTGTCAAATAGGAATTCGGTTTTAAAAAAGTGTCAATTGCATTCCAACTTTTGAAAATTGTTTCAATTAGGTCCCTTTCAGACAGAGTTGACTAACGCCGTTAGTCAACGGGCCATGTGTCAATATGTGGTTTTTCTGATTTTTTTTTATTTTTTTAAAAAAATTAAAAATGTCACGTGTCAAGTACCTGCGTGTGACATGTGGCATTGTCAGTGCCACGTGGCATTGGAGTGCCACGTGGCATTGGAATGCCACGTGTTAGTGTCACTATCAGATGATGTCATTGTGTTGATTTCGATTTAGTCCCCATATATGTTTTTTGTTTCAATTTAGTACCTAAGTATGTGTATTTCTGATTCAATTTTGTCCCAATTTTTTTTTAATAATTAAAATATTTTTGTAATCTATTTTTTATAAGATTAAAATTAATTAAGTATAAATATTTTTACAAAATTAAGTACTAATATTTATAATGTTTCTCTCAATTTCAGACCAAATTTATTATTTGTATAAATGTTATACTAATATTTTTTATTAAAAACGAATTTGAACATATTACTTTATTAATTACTTTTTTATTAAGTACTCATGTTTTGTTATTTTTTTTTTCAAAATAGAACAATATTGTCTGTTGCTAATTTTTTTTTACTAAAAATGACTTAACAAAATGTCTTTTACTACTAAATTTTAATATAAATATCAAATATTTAATTTTTGTAAAACTTTTATACTTAAGTACTTTTAATTTTATAAAAAAATATTTTAATTATTAAAAATTATTAGGTCAAAATTGAATCAAATACACATAAGTAGGTACTAAATTGAAACGAAAAAATATAAATGGGGACTAAATCGAAATCAACACAATGACATCTGATAGTGACACTAACATATGGCATTACAATGACACGTGACACTGACAATGCCACGTGGCACACAAGGGACTTGACACGTGGCATTTTTTTTTAAAAGGAATTAAAAATAAAAATTAAAAAAAAGTTAATTTTTTTTTTAAAAAAATAAAAAAAAACCAAAGATTGACACGTGGCGGTGGCACGTTGACTAACGGCATTAGTCAACTGAAAGGGACCTAATTAAAGGAATTTTCAAAAGTTGGGATGCAATGGACACTTTTTTAAAATCGGTTACCTATATGACACACTATACGATTAATTAAACCTTTTGTTAAAGATGATACAATATTTTAATAATTTAGTTTAAATTTTATTTGAGTATTACTTTTATTAGATCAGAGAAATTAAATTTATAAAATAAAAATAGAATCTTAAAAGTTATGTAAGAAAATGATGAACTGACACAAGTTGAAATACATATCATAATTTCTGAAAGTCCAATCCCACACTTCTCGTTTATCCTTATCTAACAATAAAAGTTATTTATTATAAAACTACAGAAAGACAACTAAGAAAAAAAAACAAAATTTAACAATTTTTTTTAAAGTGATTCAAATAAAAATATATAAATTTATCATATGCTTAAAATTGAATTAAACATTTATATTTGTGTGCAGGTAAGTATGATAAGATGCTTATCTGAATATACTAATCCTATAGTAAATTATTCTTACTCCCTTGAATATGATATATTTTCATTGATTGTCCAAAATAAAATAATTATTTTTCACATATAACACCATATATTTGACGTATATTCAAGTGTAAGGGTAGGAAACACATTTCTTTCTTACTATTTGAATTATCGTCAAATTCAAATCCACAAATTCAGAATCAAACACATGTCAAAGGAATTTCTCTCCAAAAAGAAGAAAAATATTGTGAGTTAGGTCATGAATCATGATGCCAGCCCGTGAAATAAGAAAAGTCTTTTATTAATTACTTATTTTTTAAAATTTCAAAATAAATCAGGCTACTTTAAGATCAATTTGTAAACTTCACTTTTTTTATTTAAATCTGATCATAAAAATATAAATTTTGTTTAAAAAAATATATACAAAATTAATTAATTTAAGTAATGGTTAAAAATATTTTACTGAGAAAGAAAAAAGAAAAAGAAAGTAAAATATAGCAAGCAAGGACAAGTAAAAGAAAAGTCCAAAGTGTCTTCCTCTGAATGCGTGTGTTTCTCTGAAGTTTCCTTTTTCCTGAGTTCTGTTTCTGCACTTTCCTTCCACCCATCTTCCTTTCCTTTCAGATTCTCAATATCTTGTAATCTTGTAATCAAAACAATCCAAAACCATCTTCCTCTTACTTCCACACTCTCCTCTGCTCCTTTTTCCACTTTCTCAATGGCCTCTCACCCAAACCAACCAGGTTCTCCTTCTCTCTCTTTCTCTATATTTCTCCACTCTTTTAAATTTTTCATTTTTCGATCACCCTTTTGCTTGTATCAGGAACGGGAGCTGAAGGGCACCGAGAAAAGGACCCCCCTTCGCCGATCCCAGCAGCAGCCTCTCAGAATCCGCTTTCCGAGATATCGCCGTCGCCGTCGCCGTCCTCCTCGACGGCGCCGGCGCTGGTGCTGTCGAACTCGGGGAAGCGCATCGACCAGACGGGGAGGAAGAAGTACGTGAAGCAAGTGACGGGGCGGCACAACGACACGGAGCTGCACCTGGCGGCGCAGAGGGGCGACGTCGGCGCCGTGAGGCAGATCCTTCTCGACGTCGAATCTCAGGTTATGGGGACTCTCGGCGACGGCGATGACGACGATCTCGACACCGAGATTGCGGAGGTGCGAGCTTGCCTCGTCAACGAAGAGAACGAGCTCGGTGAGACCCCTTTGTTCACTGCCGCCGAAAAGGGTCATCTCCATGTCGTGAAGGAGCTTCTCAACCATTCCACTGCTCAGACTGTTTCCAAGAAGAACCGATCGGGATTTGATCCCTTGCATATTGCAGCTAGTAAAGGCCACCACTGTATGTAGTTTTTCTCTTTCTGGTACCTGTGTTTCTTTGTGCTGCTTTAGTTAGTTATACGAGGAGTTATGTTATGAACTTATGAACATATTGTTGGATATACTCTGCTGCTTGAGGTTTAGGAAAAAGATTATAAAACCTGTAAAGTTACCAACTCATCCTAGAAAGTGAAGTAATTAATCTAAGTCGTTGAATAAACTTTTCGGTTACCCTAGTTTCTTTAGTTTAAGAGAGTTCTTTGGCAGATGAATGATAATTAGTCTTCTCCACAACAATATTCTGTCAGATTTCTACTAGCCTTGAAGTATCAACCGTTGCTTTTCTCATCAGAGACTGAGATTATTTACTTTATTTTTACTTACATTAGAGGAGCGAGATTCAAAGGAAAGTTATGAAGGGAGAGTGTGAATTCTAGACCTTGATAGGTTTTGGTTAGTTCATTGTGATGATGGACTTCAATTTGTTGGTGTGTAAGTGTAATCTGATGAGATGTTCTTATCTGCTGATGCAGTGTAATGTGTGTTTGGTTTTCTGTTCTTCCGTGTTATTCATGGTGTATTTTGGTTTGCAGCCATTGTTCAGGTTTTGCTAGATTATGACCCGGGATTGAGCAAAACTATTGGTCCATCCAATTCGACTCCACTTATAACTGCGGCGACAAGAGGACACACGGAAGTGGTGAATGAGCTGCTGTCGAAAGATTGTAGCTTGTTGGAGATTGCTAGATCCAATGGCAAAAACGCTTTGCATTTAGCAGCTCGTCAGGGTCATGTGGAGATTGTGAAAGCCTTGCTCAGTAAAGATCCACAGTTGGCTCGAAGGACCGACAAGAAAGGCCAAACTGCATTGCACATGGCTGTAAAAGGGCAGAGTTGTGACGTGGTAAAATTACTTCTTGATGCAGATGCTGCCATTGTTATGCTTCCTGACAAATTTGGTAACACAGCATTACATGTGGCAACCAGGAAAAAGCGAGTAGAGGTATGTCAAAAGTTGCATGGTTGAACTTACATTTGTCCAGAAGTTTTGAGCCTTTTTTGTCTTTTAGTTTTTCTTAATATAACCATGCACAGATTCTTAATCATCCATCGTAGTTCCTCAAATGAAAATCTAATACTGTGTTTTCTCAACTTCCTGCACAGATAGTGAATGAGTTATTGCATCTGCCAGACACCAATGTTAATGCATTAACCAGAGACCACAAAACAGCTCTTGACATTGCTGAAGGCCTTCCACTCTCCGAAGAGTCATCAGATATAAAAGAATGTCTTTCTCGATACGGAGCACTTAGAGCTAACGAGCTCAACCAGCCAAGGGATGAACTGAGGAAAACTGTTACTCAAATCAAGAAAGATGTTCACACTCAACTTGAACAAACCAAGAGAACCAACAAAAATGTTCATAATATTTCCAAAGAGTTAAGGAAACTCCATAGGGAAGGAATCAACAATGCCACAAACTCAGTAACAGTGGTGGCAGTGTTGTTTGCTACAGTTGCTTTTGCTGCTATATTCACTGTGCCTGGCGGTGATAACAATGATGGCTCGGCGGTGGTAGCTGCTTATGCTGCTTTTAAAATCTTCTTCATCTTTAATGCTATTGCACTTTTCACATCTTTGGCGGTTGTGGTTGTTCAAATCACCCTGGTGAGAGGTGAAACAAAAGCAGAGAAAAGGGTGGTGGAGGTAATCAACAAGCTCATGTGGCTGGCTTCTGTTTGTACTTCAGTGGCATTTATTGCTTCTTCTTACATAGTTGTGGGAAGGAAGAATAAGTGGGCTGCTATACTTGTTACATTAGTTGGAGGGGTGATAATTTCTGGAGTTATTGGCACCATGACTTTCTATGTAGTGAGATCTAAGAGAAGCAGGTCAATGAGGAAGAAGGAGAAGCAGCTAGCCAGGAGGAGTGGATCTAACTCATGGCATCATTCTGAATTCTCCAACTCTGAGGGTGATCGGATTTATGCGATTTGATCTTGAACTTGCAACCTCATGTAGAACACAAATTGTTGCAAAATGGATGCAGGTGTTTAGAGTTGCCCCATTCTACCACTTTAAGAAATCACTGTACAGGAAATTGTTCTCTCAGACTTAGCTGCAGGTAATGCTGCTGCTGCTGGTGGTGGTGGTTTTTCTAGAATCTTGAGGAATTAGAATGAAGCCCTCATCATCATTGTAACTATTAAATGATGCAGTGCAGGGCGTAATTAAGCACCTGTGTCTTAATCCCAGGTTGTGATTTGCTAGGAAAATAAACTGAACATTGCTTTAATTGTCAATTTATGTATTTATGTATCATCAAAATATACCTGCCAATCCTGTTAGTTACTGAGTATTTTATGACAATTTTCTTGAGGCTTAATCATATACCTGTTAATTGTATTTTTGTTTATATTTGATGAATTTGTGAGGTGAAAACAAGGTTTTGAATTTGCAGATAAGGGTATGATTGAGTTTGTAATGAAGGTTTTACTTTTGTTCTGTCTTCAAAAGTGTGGTGTCAACTTGCAGTAGTTATCCCTTTCTAGTAGCGACGTGTAGCAGCCAACTTTGAAAATATTATAGTGGGATACCAAGATGGCCGTTGTTTTCAATATTATAATAATATAAATTAAATAATTTATGTTGCAAAGAATCTCGATTCAAGAAATTTATTAAAAATAAACAATTTAGCTTACACAAACTGTGCTACCAATTAGGATGAAGTAATTTATTAAAAATAAACAAATAAGAACATAGTGATGAAGTAAAAAAACGATAAAGGATGGAGCAGCTAATTTAAAATAAGATAATAAATTAATTAGAAAGTAGCAGAATTGATGAACACAAAATAAAGCACATATGTTTCTACTCATGTTTATTAAAGTTGCACAAATCTTGTATTATAATCCCATACATAAGTTTTATATTAAAAGTGAGCGAGATGGGTTTTTTTTTTTTTTCTCAAAAGAAGTTTATTGGGTTTTTATATGTAACATGAATCCAACTAAAACATCGAGACATTGAATTTAATGAATCATTTTCTTAAATGATGTTTAAATCTTTTATTTGTTTATTCCCAACAAATAATCTTTTGTTTTTTGTTCTTACAGTACATGTAGACTTTGAAAACCTAATATTTGACAACTGATAGGACACAACAATGGCTGCTATTTTAAAACGAAAACCTCTATATTGACTACACTATAATAAGTGGTTAACTTCGTAAGGGAAAGTGTTAGTACAATAGTTGGTGATTACAAGCTTCACTTCAAGTAAAAAAAATAAACATAATAACTTTGTCACCTTAGAAATCGTGAGATCGAATAGGAACACTGAATGTTAAAAATAGCCTGCATGATTTATTTATTCTTGAACCATTTAACAGCATTGAAAGCACTATCTGCACAATAAACACATACAAAATCATACAAAAGGAGAATTGCGTATTCAAATCTATTTAAGGGAGTGACTTTTCTCAAGAGATGTTACATTACATTGCTCTATGTTGGTTTTAATAACTTGTGCTTAGAATATGAGGAGCTGACACAGAAAAAATCTCTTCAGAATAAGGTAAATTATAAGGACCCTATTTGAGGAGAAAACCAAAGTTGAAAGCAGTTTTCATATATTAAAATTCAAAATAATAGAGATTCTTGTGATGTGCCATACATAAAATATATTTCATAGCTACAAAGTTGTGAAACATCTGATAACTTAAAGAAATCAGAATAGAACCACCTGAAAAGCTGTTTGTCACCTTGTCTGCACTGAAGGATCTTTTTATACTTCAAGTGTGAATATTTTAACATATTCTTTTACGTATGAAGTTCACTTCCTCATAACTCTTCTTTTTCTTCTTCTTTCTCAGTTGCTCTGACAAGCTTTTTGCCATATAATAGAATAAGCTTTACTTTAATGGTCAAGAAATTTTCTTCGCACAGAAATTAGAAGCCAGAAAATGTCTTAGAGTAGTAGCCAAGGGACGAAGACATGTGGGCTTCAACAATATGATTGTGACCCTCTTGGTTTCTGATAATAGAATTTAGAAGGGACCTAAGAAACGTGTATTTTAATTTTAAAAGACGTTTATTTATCAGAAAAAATTGGTGTATGGCAATCATATTTATTTATTCATTAAAGAAACCTCATAAAATTAATGGAAAATTAGATGATCAAAGTTAACAGATAAGCAATTACAATTCAGTGGCAAATGACATGAAAAGATAGGTGTTCTTTATTTCTTGCCATCATTTGAACACAACTGAGTCAGTAGTATTCTTTGACAGTGAGAGCCTGGGATTGCATTAGTAGATACCTCTAACTCTAACTTTCTCATTTGTTTTGTATGTCTAACTTTTTCTTTTTCAGAAGATCTTGCAATGTGCTTGTTCTCAATTTAATAGTTGTTTGTACATATTATTGTGCTTTACACTTCAACAATTAGGTTTTGATGTCCACATTACTCTTACATTCATTATGTTTGTACTGTGCCTGCATTAATCATTTCTTTCTCATGATTCATAAAAGGAATTACACAAAACAGAATCAATTTCTTAGTATCAAGTATCAGACATTTATAGTGCTAGTTGCATTGTCACCATTCTAGTTGACAGCATTAACAAGCAATGAAATTTCTAGCACAAGATAAACTTTTAATCTACTCTTCTTTTCACTGTTCCTTGTATTTTAAGATCCATATGAAAATGCTTGATATATGCATATCAATGCCTATCATAGTGCAATAATTGATTGTTGCATTTGATTTACAAGCTGGAGAAAGATCAAATCAGTTTTTCAGTTGACAGGGTCCAATTTTCAGAAAGACATTAAAATAAACTTGTCACTGTTTCGACTTGGAAGATGATAGTACAAAGTTGGAATTTTATTTTCAGAAGAATCTCATTCTGTAGTCATCATCATGATAACCATGAGTGTTTCTAAAATTAGTGCTGGTGAATGAAGCTATCTTTCACCAAAGTTACTATTGAATTGAAAGACAATGTGTGAAGAATACAAAATAAGCAAAAACTACTCTTCAATTTCCTCATCAACCCCTCCAAAGCTCTACCCTCTCATGATCCTCACAAACTGAGGTTCTAGATGCAGTGTTCTTTGAAGAGAACACTTGCTGAGACTTCTTGCAGTGTGCAATTGCTCCCTGAATTGAATTTTCTATCTCTGAATTTGCACTGCTGCACCTTTTCAGTAGCTGGCGAGCTTGGCATCCATAAGATTTGTTTGAAAATGAAAACGAAGTTGAACCAGACATAAATGAAGATGATGATGATGATGATGATTTGTTCCCTGGAAGCATTTTTATGCCGACAGAGAAAGACCTTCTGTGCTGGTTACTTCCATCCTCACTTGTCTTCTCTTTGTAGCTTCTCATGACAGAATCAGAAGACTGATATCTGTCCCTGTGAATTTGGCCATAAGGGTTCTTCTTTGCCACTTGCACATGCTTGTTTAAAATTTCCCTGGCCTTTGAAACCGATCCTTCATCTGCAACTTTGGTTGAGGTTGCATAGGTTTCATATGAGCAACCAGATTTTCCAAACCAAGACTTGAGATAAGCCCTTGAAGCCTTCAACTTGGAACCTAGTGAAGACTGCTTCAGTTTCTTCTTCCACGACTTCTTCTGGTTTTCAACAACAAATCCATCACTGGTATCTGTGGGGTAGGCAAGGTTGTAATACTCTTCAGGGTTTAATTCTCTGCTAACTTGGCAAGAATCTGATGGAGAGATGTTGCAGGATTCAAATGGGGTGCCAGCAATTGGTGTTGTGTAGGTGGTGGCCAGAGGAGTGCTGAAGAACTCATCAAAGGTATCATTTTCTTTGTGAAAAGGAGAGGTTGAGTTTTCAAGGAGTTTTTCAACCATCTGTAACCGAGGAGGAAGGTGAAGAGGGAGAAGCTTTCCTTTGTAGAAAAGCTCATCAGCTGGTGAGGTTGTTGCTTCTTTCTCTTGAACAATGGAGGACATTTGAAACTCAAATTCTCTAGGCTGTGGATAAGATTGATGAGAATGGCAGAAGAAGTTGGAGTATGAGTTCACTTCCATGTCAATGTAATCATCATCTGCAGGATCACATGCTAAGAGTGTTGCAGCCATTGTTACTTCTCAGGTTCACTACTACTCTTGTATTTTGAAGTTCTTGATAGCAGGTAATGGTTGCTGAGCTTTTATAATGGAAAAACGAAGAGTGGTGTAGTACCTCTTTTGAAAGTGCAGAGAATGATTTATTCAAAAAGCAGTATCCTGGAATTAGTGGTATTCTAATCTTATTGCTTTTTATTTTTTATTTCATGTCTTGTCATTATTGAAGGAGTTTGTCTGCAAGCATCCAAATGTGAAATTAAGACCTCATTGATTTTCTTACGGGGAGAAGCACTGACCCACCCAACATAAACATTGTGGCTTATTTCTAATTGGGATTGCTACTTTTATACTTCTTTTTTGCTGCTAATGGTAACTAGCATGACATGATTGGAATTATTTTGTTTCCTCAAGAGATTAATAATGCAGAGAATTTGTCCAAAATCTGCAGCGTGTCTCACTGCAGCTTAGTTACTTGCTTAGTGCCTTTGGCATGATGAAGTCTTGCAAAATGGGAAACTAGAATCAAGATATTACATAATGATTGTAGCCATTGATTTGATGATTACTTTCTAACAAGGTGAACCTTTAATCAAAAACAGACATCTTAATTAAAAACCAGTGAACTGCAATGTTTTATTGTTGTTATTTTAAGCAGAAGGCTAAAACTGAGAAAAGAGTACAACACAGGAATCTCCTGGTAGTAACTACAGTATTTGTCCTTGAGTCTCATATTATGGGTACTTTTTTTGTCTCTGGGGAAAATTGGTCTGTGAATTAAAGAGCCTATTTTGGAACCTTGTGTAACACTACCGAATTCCCATGCAAGAAAATTGGGTTTGTGAACAAGATATGTCTGGAGGCATGCACTCTGACATTCATGTCATGATAAGATCTCGAAGGGTTTTTTCAATTTTCATTGTAATTTTTATCTTTTAACCAAACATACAAAATATAGCACGATCATCAATGCTATATTAGTATATATTAAAAAGTACTAATCGACAATTAATGTAGAATTCAGATGATCTTGATTCATCTTGTAAAAGAATCAATTTCTTAATATATTGATATATATAAATTTAATAAATTGAGTTCAGGACAAAATTTTTTCCTGAATCACAACAAAATGGTCCCTTCTGATTTGTGATCTTGTTAGTACTTAAGTACTTATGATAGGCTGTGCACTAGAATGAGTTGATGAAGAAGTAGCAGAGCTTAAATTTTTGCACTTTTAACTGGATTCCTGCCTTTGTTTTAACGCACTTTAGTGAATAATTGCACACGGGAAAAGCCCTGGCAAAGCTTTTGGCGTACACGGATGCAAAACATGGGCATCTTTTTGATTCATTTGAAATTATTTGTGTCTTCTTTAACTACACCACTTTTGTGTTTATTAATTTCACTTTGGAAAATGAAGTTGTATGGTAAGTGAATAAAGTATTATAGTGAATGCAGAGAGTGAAGAAGAATGAGTAGGGAAAGAAGCAACACATGACCCGACAAGCAATGGTGGGAGAAGAGACTGAGACCGGAATGCCTGCAAAGCTCGAGAGTTTGTTTGTCATCATCTTTTAACACACTCTTCCTACCTACTTTTGAGTTTACCATCCTTTTCCCTTTTCCATTTTTTAGTCGCAAACAAAACCATAAGCTCCTAACTTTTCCTCTTTTTTCCCCCTATCTGCAATTTCTTTCAGATTATTATTTGCCACCAAATGGTTGGTTCTTTCTGTCAATGCAGGACCTATGCTAATGCCCACCTTACTTTCATGTCCAATTTGTCAAGTTAGGTTGTCAAGCATTTTCATTTATTTTCTCAAACCTACTTATATATTATAATATAATGTCAACATTCATTAAACTGCATCTCTATCACAAAAAAAAAGAAAAGAATACTTTACTTTTGTTACTAGAAAGGATCAGATTGAGAACAAATAAAAAGAACTAAAATTTCCTCGTTGAGCCAATAATTTTCTTTGTTGCATAGTCAAATATAACAACATCCATCTCAAGGCTAATAATACACTTGGTGCATTTACATGGATAGATTCACCAATCGATTTTATGAATCACATTAACAAGATTGACTAGCAGCTACGAAGTTTATGTTTCATGCTTTGCATGTTAGGTACAGGGTTCACAGTGTACATTTGAGTGGAAGTTTATTTGCATATATTCATTAAAAATGGAAAGAAAAAAAGAAGCAAAAAAAAAGATAAAAATTTCAAATTTTCATTGTTTATTTTGAAGAGAAATTAGAAGGAAATAAACATTTTGGTAAGTCCCACCTAGCAAAGAAAAAACAATCTCAAAATAAGGAGAAACACTTGTTATATTTCTTATTTTATTTTATAAATATTTTATAATAAAAAACAATAAACAACACTTTTTAAAAAGAAAAATACAGTACAATGTTTAATTTTCACTCTCTTCACTTCTAAAAATAATAAACAGCTCTGTTAAAAAGAGAGGAACACTCATTATATTCCTTATTATACTCTTTTATTTCTATCTAAATTCTTTTTTCTTTTTTATCCAAACATGCCATAAATGTAGAAAGTTCAAAGAGAAAGGCTAGCAGACTTTTTTAACACTACTGTTAACTAAAAATTGTTAGAGAAAAATACATATATAACTCAATTTTGCAATTTTTCAATCAATAAAAGAATGCCAGAAAGTGTGGGCTGGGAACACTCACCAAAAACAAAATATGACACAAGAACTTTTCCAGTCATTCGAAGTAACGGTTCTATGGTAACCATACTGATTGTTACAAATAATTTTATGACTGGTCTGAATATTACATACTCATTAATTTACAGAAGAATCAAGAAATTATGCTCTAATGTTTACAAATTAAAAGATATCTGGACCCAAACTGAGACTCCATTAACAGCCGACCCATGCTTACAAATTTATGATACTTGGACTTGCCTCCTTATAAAAATACAACAGCAAGCTTAATTACTCATAAATAAGATTTGACCTAACTAGAAGACAATTCTTTTTCAAGCTCATCAAATTCCCAATCACCAATTTCTTCTGACGAATACTCGTCACTAACCTTCCCAATCTCAGATTCCAGCTTAGCTAACTCAGCTTCATGGTCTAATACCTGCTCTGCCTTAACTGAAGATGACTTTGGCTGTTCATCCGTCTCAGGCTTTGAACGGTGTGCACCATGAGCTGGTGCAGAAAGTGAAGTAGCACCATCGAAAATTTTCTCAGAAGGTGGAGTTTCAAGCTTTGCAGGACTCTCTATATCAAGAATTGGTCTCTCAATAGACTCAAATTTAGTTCGTAACTTTTCAATGGCATCAAACAGCTCTTTAACTCTCTCTTCATCGTTCCTGGATTGGTGCGACCAATAAGTGAAGGCAAAAGGAAAAAATTCAGTACAAGGTGTCTGATGCAACGATAATCTTCTATTCATAGAAACGGAATTTATAACATCTTTTCAATAAATGAGAAAATGTTATTCACAGGAAGAGAACAAAATGGTTTGTAAAAGGTGACTTTGGGTGAAAACCAATTAGAGAATTCTAACTTTCAGCTGGATTTACACAATACATTTATTTTGAACTTGTATAAACCAACCGTTCAATTCTTAAGTTAATAAAGCCACCCAATAAAGTTATCTGGAAAGAAAACACAACCTGGAAACTTTCCCATGCTGAGCGTAAAACTGCTGTTTCATAGTATCCACAACACTGAAAGTGGTAATAATCTGAAACAACGAAAGAAAACCATCAACAAATTCAAGCAAATCATAGCACTACTCCATTGCTTTTATCATAAACAAAGCATACAGCATACAACATATATTGGAAGATCAAACTCATTTAGGTAGACAGCAGTCAACAGCATTGATAGCCTTATCTTATCCTATTAGGATAAGTCAATTGGAATTGGATACCCTGTAGTTCATTTTAAAACTGCAGGGTGTGCAGTCAAGATATCACGATTAAAATGTTTAACGTTTTTTATTTAAAAAAAAGAAGAAGCAAATACAGTTTTAAAAGTCGTGGGCTATTGGATACAACTGGAGAAGGTGCAGTCCATTTTTTAACTGCTGAAGATCTGCCTTCAAAGTCAGTTCAGTTATTATGTTGCCATTAGGCTAAGTCAAAAACCAAATTCACACATGAACAATAAAAAAAAAAAGGTAAATAAACTGCTAGTTGAACAAGCCAGTGATACGCATATATACCTTGGCTTCGTACGTCAAATATTCCTCCTCAAGGTTTTTCCTTGGACTTAATCCTTCTGAATCCTCAGTATCTGGACTGTGTGTCACTAACCTGTATTCTCAACAAAATTGGAGAAAATTGATAAACAAATAACATACAGAAACACACACACAAGAGCACACATACATGAATATTTTAAAATTAAAACTTAATACTTTATGGAGAAATTAAAATACCAATCATTTGATTACCAGTTCATTTATTGAAGCAAGAAAATCTAAACTTTTATGTTAAGATGGAGAAAATATTGTACTCCTCAAGAAATTTACAAGCACACCCTTAAAAGGTATTACCTCTGATTTAAATTATTGAGGTTCATGACAAATGTTCCAATATGGTTAATAGAAGGCTCTATCTCTTTCTGCACACAACATAGCAGGTCATACTACTAATGGGAAAAACCATGAGGGAAGCAAAAAGGAGTCTGCCATCATTATACATCCATTATTTGAATCAGTAAAGCGTAGTATGTACCTGGTAACCAGTAAGAAGTTGAATGGCCAAGTTCACAAAGAAGTTCTCATGTCTCTCCAATTCATCACTTTAAAATGTAAGTATTAGTCAAAATAATAATTCGTGAAAAACAAAAAGCAATGACAGAATAAGAGTAAGTATAGCTCATAGAATTCTTGTTGAAGGATATAGTGAACTAAGTATATGTGAAATTGGACTTATTCCTAATCTAATAAATATATATACACCCAGGTCCTACTCAAATTAGTCTACCTTACAAGCGACAAAACATTTATCATTACTTAAGTTCAGTTACATACTTGACCAGCTTGTCATTAGTTTCTGCATTTGACTGCTGAAGAACCCAAGTATCTTCCAGAAAATTAATCCAGGTTTTGATAACATCGGCTTCAACCTTACATGAGTTAATGGATTTTGAATATTCATCTTCCTGTCAATCAAGGTCAAACCAAAATTTCAGACAACCTGGATGCTGAGGGTCACTATTCAGGAATATTCAAGGATACGTAGAATAGAAAATTAAAACCTCGAACCTTTATCTTCAAGTGCTCAACTATCTGATTGTTTGCTTCCTCAAACTGGTCTCTCTCTTCCCTCACATTCCATAGTCGTGCTTGAGCAGCAGCCAAAGAAGTGTTAACCTACACCTCATATGCCACATTTCAATTATTTACAAATTAGTTATGAAAGTCGTCACCACTCCTCCAAGAGCATCCCATATACTAAAGTTGGAGTCATTTTGACAATATAATAAGACAAACTACCATTTATTGCTATTAGCAGTAAACTTGAATAAAATTCACATTCAATGGCCAAAGAATCTTACTCATGTTAAAAGTTAAAAACGGGCAATACAAGGCTTCTCAACAAATATCAATCCCTAAGTCGCAAGGATATAAAAGAGACAACTAGATTACAAAAATCAGACATTGCATAAGTAGAAATGAAGAAGATAATAAATAAACCCATTTTCTCAAGCAAATATCACTTACCACTCTCACCAGCACCACAAAAAAAAAAAAGTTGAATATGGTGATACCTTTTTCAATTCAGCTTCAAGATCTTCTTTTTTACGTTTCAGTTCAGATATCTCTGCTGTCAGTTCCTGAAATTGAGGAAGAAAGAAAAATCAGTTGTCCCCCTACAATAGATGGAAGACTTAGTACTGACAGGCAAATGTTAGTTTTTCATTATGGTCTTGGCTCCTATGACACACGGAAATTCATCATCTCTCTACAAACTTAATCAGCCACACAGCCCCCAAATAACAGTGAACCAATTGAAGGGTGTATGTATGTATGTATGTATGAAAGCAAATTATTAATACATTCTGAAAAATCTCGTCCAGCATAACCTATGAAGAAAGAACAAAATAATAGAAACGATGATAAAGGAAGCTATATATAAATTCCAGATGTTAATGCAATAAAGCTGTTAACAATATCGATCATATTGTCCATATATCACTTTTGTTAGAGAACCTACTTCCACTAGAAATAGAGTCAAATATTAGTATATAAGTAAATGCAATCCTCCCCTTATAGGTTAGTTTTGTGAAATTGAGTCAAACTTAAAGTTCACTTTCTAAAATGACGCTAGGTTATCCTAGCAAAGCTCTGATAGGCTTTATCATACCGCCTGCTATGGTACCAACCACAAATATATAGTCACAAGCTTGAGATGCCTAGTCTTCGGCGTGAGAGAATGTGTTAGAGATCTCATATGGATTAAAGATATGACTAAATCATAGTATATAAGTGTACGTAAATATTATGTTATAAGCCGGTTTTGAGGTTAAATCAAACTTAAAAACCACTTTTTAAGAATTGACATACAGAACAACAGCCTAGATAAGTAGACGTACAACCATGAAATCCCCAATTGAAATATGATATCCAAAGCAAATACAAACCAGTGATATTTGGGAATAAACATAATGATTCCCTGTTGAACTTTTTAACTACTCCTTTTCACTAGCTTCCCCATTTGAAATATAATACATTCCAAAGCAAATACATTACCTTCTCCTTTTCACTAGCTTCACCATCTTTAGTTACTCTAACTTTTAATGCTTCCTCTTTTTGTACTCTGTAAAATTAGAGAGAGAAATATGGTTTAGTGTTCATTAGCTTGAGCCAAATAGAATAACAAAAAACCCCAGTTAATCAGTGACATCATCTACAAAAACTGCACAATGAACTAAGAGAGTAGGCAGAAGGTAGACTTATACCACCACCACTACAATTTCTAAATGAATGGACATACTTCTGGCATATTTAAGCCCACTACTTACAAATAAAACAGATTTATTGATCGGAATCTGAAAATAAAAACTATAAAGTAAAATGCTAAATAAAGTACTTTCAACAAAACCTATTTGTCTGGCGAGGATAAAACTATGAATTCAGATGACAAAAAGTAATGACGGGAGTATAAGAGAAGATATTATTATTATTATGACAGGCTACCTGTTCTCTAAAATACGTTTTTCAGCTTTTACAGCAGAGTTGGCAAGAGATTCCGTCAAAACCTTCAGCTTATCAACCTACTTAAAAACACAAAAGTATTTCCATGGATAGAAAACAATCAAAACTTATTACCCAAAAACATGGGGAACATAATAGACAGAACGACAGATAACAAGGAACTATATTCAGTGAGAACACTCCAATAAGACTGAGAACATTTCAAAGCAGAATAACCCCAAATGTAAGTTCTACTTCTACCATCTCATTCACTCTAAAAAAAATAGTTAGATCCAAACTAGGACACCTGGTAGTTTTATTGTTTTGCAATTTGACAACCTGATAACAAAATGTAGAGAATAATGTTTACCCATAACATTTTGTTGATATGATTGACAACTAGAGAAGGGTAATTATGGGATTTATAAATGCTACAAATCCTTCTAATTTTCTTTTCTGTTTCTCTACGTTTTCTGAGTGATTCAATTTTTTTTATTTTGGTGAACGCAAGCTAAATCATTCCAATTTTCTTAGCCATAAAATCAGTTTTTCAAGCAAGGAAATATAATCTGTACCTCTAGTAAACATCTTTTTTATATGATTCACAAACTAGAGAAGGGTAATTATGAAAATTAAAAATGCTAAAAAATCTTTCCATTTTTTTTTCAGTTTCTCTCCATTTAATGAGTGAATAAATTTTTAATTTGGGGAACTCCAGGTAAACCATTCCAATTTTAATTGCTCCAAAATATTAGTTTTTCATATACGGAAATATAACTTTTACCTCTTGTTTTCCGTTCTCCTACCTTCCCAAAGAAACTAATAAAGGAAAGAAATATACCTTTTGAGCATGAACTTCAGGAGAGTCTCCATTGCTTAAATTTTTTTTCTTCAGCAATAATGCTTCCAGTCTGGAACAAATTCTAATTTGAGCAAGGGCAATTTTCAAAGCCTGCAAAATTATTGGTTGGTTTATAATCCACTCTCTAACACAGAATGGTCTACATAAATAAAATAAACAGTAAATTATCATATATATAAATATATATTACATTACAACATAGTAATTAGAATCTTTAACTTACGATGTAATTTGGCTATATTGCACTTCATCATATCATAAGATGAATCACAAATGACTTTGTATCTCACTACACATGAATGAATCTATGAAATTTTTTATCAATACAAATTACAAGATTCAATAATTTTCTTTTTTTTTTTCTCTTTCACAAATTCTCGTAAAAGAAATTGAAAATGCATATAAGCATGAATTGTTAAATGAAAAGCAATTGAAGGAGCACTTCTAAACTTATGTATAAGAATATCTCACCACTTCACCCACTCATTCAATCCATGCACTCTAACTCCATTTCCGTTGTCATGATAGTTGGTAAGTAAAACAAAAAATGCTTAAGCCAGAAGGTATGAAAGCATCGCAGTTCAATTAAGAATCAATCACAGTAAAGCTTCAAAATCCAAAACATTAAATATTTAAAAGGATAAAATGTGAGATTTGATAAATGTCATGTTCTTGTTGAAGGGTGACGAGTGATGGAGATAGGAGTAAAAATATCACATGGAACTCAAGAAAGAACTAAGGAATTTACAGTATACCAACCCCGCTTCTTCAACCAACATGGAAAATAAGCTCATAACAAGAAACAAGAATGGGAACAGCAGCATACTCGACTAATAAAAAATGGCTGACTCGATAAATGTTCCAGATAAACTTGTTTAATATTATTACTATATTAGTCAAAGAAAAAATTCATTACTGGCAATAGGCTTTGGAGAGGAAGTGACGGCAGAAACAAACCTCTAGAGTTGCTGTTGTTTCCTCAGCAGCTTTAAAACCAACTTTGTTTACAGACCCCTTTGAAGTTATTATCTCAGTGAGCTTTTTCTTAAGAGTAGAGGCTTCAGAATCTATTCTGCAGTCAATAAGGAAAACGATACATGACTTGAGGTAGATTGCAGGCAGTTTTCTCACATTATATTATAACGACATGGGTCTGCTGATAATAACTGAAGTAATATCTGAAAAGTACACACTAAATGGAACATTAAAAAAAAATTAATAATTCACAAGCAAAGAGAAATATTTCAACTTGATCCAAAAGTAACAACAAATCCTGCTGTGTAATATTAGACATTCAATAAGATTATTTCAGATATTATCAATAAAAGTAACTTTAAAATGGATCAATATTTTATAAATGACATAAAATGATTCACCTATAATAAAGATATAATCAAATCCAAATGTGAAACCATCCAAAATAGAACGATACCAAAAGCTTAAACCTGGAAGAACATAAATGGTTGAATTTGGTTTATCTTCTATAGAAGTGACCGAGCTATTTTCATATTTCTTTGATATTAGTTAAAGGAATATTATCAGTTAACTTTGTAGAGCTGTAGTGACTGGTTATGCTTACTACATAAATCCAAAGCATCATGACATACATCAAGGATAATGAAATAAAGTTAATAATTGTAAGTTGAAGTAAATAAGAAGGGGGAGACACAGAGGTCTCACGCTGTGAAATCTTTGAACAATATGTTCCTAGTCAATGCCAATAAATATATATTTCCCAAAGTAAATGGCCAAAAACAATCACTCATCCAGTCATCACTGTTGTTAAATTTTACTTTTTTAGTACTTGTTCATCTGCTAAAAAACATATTTGTGCTTCCATCTCAAGTCAATGTGGCTCTGTCCCTGCTCCAGTTGCCTAGCCTAAATGACAATGTGGACTACGATAGTGTTTAAGTTGTAACCTCTGAGTGCCTTTGAGTGCTGTGCAGAAGTTTATGACAGCTTTGTTGCAGTTTTTAACCTCTGGAGGCTCACTGTTTTTTATTATCTTTTTCTATTAAGGATGATGTGGGCTTTTGCTCTGTAATCACTTTTATCTATTTACTAAATTCCATCCATCATACAACAGTAATCCGCATACCCCTACATTTTTCATTTGATTGCCTACCATTTTCTCCTAAATCAAACATAATGGAGGCCTGATGCTGGAGGGAGGTACAAGATTACAATCCCACCACCTACTGCAATAGGAAAAGACATTTTCCACCCAAAGTTACTACTGTTGAAATCCTACCTATATAAGATCAGAGCTACGAAGCATTCAGATCATGATGTTCTCTGGAGCAACATTTCCTTATTAGAAAAATTGTCACAAATTATTTCATTAATTAAATGGGATTATCTATAAATCACTTGGAGAAAAAAGAGTCTAATAACCAAATTCATAAACAATTTATACATCAATTGTCCTACAAGGTGAGGTAGCTACATGAATTGCCAGACATCATTTGGCTCATTTAAAGACCAAATCTTCAGAAATATGACAACAAAATTTATAGATTTTGATATTTGAACTTAAGATAATGTCAAGACTTAAGCGTCTACCAGCGAGGTACAAAGAAAATGACAATGGAAACACATGTCTTCACACTGACCTTGCAACATCAGAATTGATTTTCAACCCACTGATGGCACCTTGTGCAAATTGAAGCAATTCCTCTCGCTTCACCTAATGAAAAAGGTAAACATATAACAATCTTATTGAATGCATAAAGAGCAAGTTTAAGAGGAGAAGACATTGGAGGCCCCACTGAGAGATGATCAATGGAAATGAAAATGGCAGCAAAGTGAATTTCAAAGGTGACCTGAATGATAATCAACTTCCATTTAACACTAGCATTCAGGTCACCTTTTAAATTATGATTAGATATTGATAGTTATTCTCTCTATATTTAATTATGATATATTGAAAATCCATAATTGAAGTTATAAAATTATTATTTTAATCCCATTTTCCCCGTTTTAATAAGTTATAAAATATAATATTAACTGTAAGATTAAGTCACGGTTTAAAATTGATATATCAGGAAGAAAAAATTGACTAAAAGAATCCAAGATTTTGTGAAGTCACAACTAAACACCAAAAATACAATTAATCAAAGAGAGGAGAAAACAGAGGAAGCATTTACTTCTGACCAATACCTCTGTCCATAGGGACGAGGGAAATAAAAATCATCCTTACCAGTACTTCATCTTCATAGCTTGAAAAAGCGGTTGCTAAATCTTGCAGGCTGCTCACTATGGCATTATGAACTTCTATTCCTCCAGTAAGACAGAGTCTATATAGATATAGACAAGGATGCAGAAAGTAAGATTAGATGTATCTTCAGCTGAACTGCAATATTAAAAAGTTCTCACAAAGACACAAATGAAATTAAAATTTTAGACATTATTTTCACAATAACAACATTGATCATTAACCACAAGAAAATTGCACCAAAGGATTTAGTATACCATATAAGATAGACTCGGATGTCATTCATAAACATAAGATCAAAGATAAACCATGGCATGAAAATGTAACACTCAAGTTGCCATGGCCAATCACAAAGAGAGATATATATATATATATATATATATGTGTGTGTGTGTGTGTGTGTATATACACATATATATATACATATATATATATACACACATATATATATATATATATATGTATATATATATATATATATGTGTGTGTGTGTATGTGTCCGCGTGGGTTTGTGTGTATAAAAGCAATAAACTCACCCAAACATCTCCAGGAGAAGGGAAACCTCTTCCTCATCAGGAGCATGAATAATCTGAGGAATAGAAAAGAGTTAACCCTGCGGTTAACCTCCATTATCAGCAAAAGAAACAAATTGATTTATCCAGAATGATATTCTTTTACCGGTATAATGAAAATGGTAAAATATAAAGCTGCATACACCAAAGAGAAATTGAGGACAAGGTATGTAACTAGATCAAAATATAATCAATAAAATACTATAGGGAAAAACCAAGTCTCACGATGACTAAATATAGATCCTGAAAAAAGAGTATATAAATGGAGACAACCCTCACCTTACAAGACGATTTTGAGGTTGAATTATGCATAAACCCACATTGTAAGAAATATTCACAAGAATTTATTAAATTTATTAAAGTAAGGCAAATTGCATTAACTTTTACGTTAAATTAATTTTTTAGATATACAAGGTGCACCTTTGAATAGTAAGTATTAATGCAAACCCACTCACTATCATAAAGGGAAAAGAACGCAATATATATATATATATATATATATATATATATATAAAGAACACTGTACTTATG
>Ga0214545_1003274_pt1 | contig 31026 bp, 10 predicted proteins | sample CNSS4metaG_FD_160064 | JGI IMG/M metagenome (GOLD analysis project Ga0214545, IMG submission 160064) | Root nodule microbial communities from cowpea collected in UCLA plant growth center, Los Angeles, California, USA - CNSS4 | ecosystem: Host-associated > Plants > Roots > Nodule | place: USA...
ATTTTATTCAAAAATAAACTACAATATAAATTGGTCGTGATTTTTTATTTGTTTGTTTTTCAAGAATCAATCGGAGAAAAGAGACTTCTTGATCCAAGCACTAATTATGGTTAAATATTTATTTTTTAAAATATTTTTGTAAATACCCGCGGGTACCCATGGATACCCGCGGATATGAAAAAAATAGACGGGTACCCGCATAACGGATACCCGACGGATATGGGTACGGGTACGGGGGGAATATTTATTCAGCGGGTAGGGTACGGGGGAGCTACTACCCGTACCCTACCCGCCCCGTTGACATCCCTAGTCTTGATCCTCGTACAAAAGAATGTGAACCGGCAGTTCAAAGGATAATTTATTTTTGGCTTAAATACACATTTGATCCCTACTTTCGTCATTTTTGTTTAATTTGGTGATCATTTTGGTTTAGTGTTTAATTAGGTCCTCATTTTCGTCAATTTTTTGTCATTTTGGTCATTTTTGCTAACGGTATTTAAATAGTTAACACTGCATGCCACGTGCCAGCTCTTATTTTTTTTTAAATTTTTTTAATAATTTAAATTTAAAAAATATTATCCACATCTCAAGTCACCATTGTGTCATGTGTTAATATCAGTGTCACATGTCAGTTTGTGGTTGTGTTATTTTCTTTTGTTCAATTTAGTCCTTATATTTGTTATTTTTTGTTCAATTTAGTCCCACATTTAGTTAAAATAGAGCAATTTTGTTCCTTCTAAATTGAGACTAAATTTATTTTTTATATATATTATACTAATATTTTTATTAAAATTGATAATTTTTTATTAATTATTTTTGAAATTCAATTATAAATTATTAGATTTAATTATAAATTGAATATAAGTCTAAGATTCAATTGTTAAATAGAATATAATTATTTAAAATATTATTATAATATAATTATTAAATGTTTTAAAAAAATATACTAACATTTCTAGAATTGAGATTTAAATCTAAAACAATTAATATTTTTATTGTGTTTTAGATATTAAAATCTAAAATATTTTATATTTAAATGTTAATTTTAAAAATATTAGAATTTTAGAATATAATTATTAGAAGAAAATATTCAATAATTATATTGTAATAATATTTTAAATAATTGTATTATATTTAACAATTGAATCTAAATATTATATTCAATTTATAATTAAATTTAATAATTAATAATTAAATTAAAAATAATTAATAAAAATGTCAATTTTATAAAAAATATTAGTTATCTATAAAAAAATTTAAATTTGGTCTCAATTTGAAAGGGGCGAAATTACTTCATTTTAACCAAAATTGAGATTAAATTGAATAAAAATAACAAATATAGAGATTGAATTGAACTAATATATAACGTTTATAGGGACTAAATTGAATAAAAGAAAATAACACAACCATAAACTGACACGTGGCACTGACATTGACACGTGGCACTAACATTGACACGTGGCACAGTGGTAACTTGACACGTGTCAATTGTTAAAAGAATTTAAAATTTTTTAAATTTAAAAAAAAAACTTAAAAAGAATAAAAAAAATCAAGAGCTGACATGTGGCATGCACTGTTCACTACCGTTAACTATTTAATCACTGTTACCAAAAAGGACTAAATTGACCAAAAAGTGACAAAAATTAGGACCTAATTGAACATTATACCAAAATGAGGACCAAATTGAACATAAGCGACGAAAATAGGAACCAAATGTGTATTTAAGCCTTCATAATAAGTCAATCAATTATCAGATTTTTTATTGACAAAAAAAGGGTAACTAAATAATATATACCAGTTGCTAATGCTCTAAATAGAATTGATATTAATTCATAATATGTTTGAAGCGTGGTAAACCTATTGGTTACAAAGACACACTTAAAGTATAATAGGTCTATTGGTTTCAAAGATTAAAACTTTTGAATGAAAAAATGAGCTAAGGGTGTTGTCGGGCATTCAAGGCCTGAGTTATTGTTGTATTGAAGGTAGGAGATGGAAGTTGTAAGGCGTGGTCTATAAGGCTTCTAAGGCATCTTAATGGTGAGCTGGCTGGTGTTCCATGGGTTGTGGCCCAGAACGTATCCTTGAGTTGTGGCTCAGGATAGGGGTTAAGCACGTGTCATTCTATGGGTTGTGGCCCGAAATGACTTCCTTTGAGTTGTGGCTCGGGATAGCGGATGAACATGAGGATCCTTGAGTGGTGGCTCGGGTTGGCGAGTGTGCCGGTGTGAGTGTGCTAGTTATGGCCAGTACGGATGGGTCCGGATGGATTGTAGACTATGTTCGTATTTGGGAACTCCACCTGGCGTTACGGTGTGTGATCCGTAGCATGATTTCCGCACGTGCTCTATCGGTTGTGGCCGATAGGTGTGGCAGCAAGGCGCCTTGAGGTACTTAATAGAAGAAGTAGAACACTGCTAACATGGTTGTGGCCATGTGGAAGGACTGGAACGAGTTTCCCTGATGTACTTTAAAATACATGGTGGTGGCCATATGGAGGGAAGGTAACGAGTCTTCCACGAGGTGCATCGGTGTACATGGTGGTGGCCATGTGATGGAAATGGAGTAATTATCTGTGGGAAATGGAAGGATATTACATATGGTTGTGGCCATGTGGTATAAGGGAAGAGTTTGTGTTATTGTTATATTATTTGTATCGTTTATAAATGTATATGTATGTTTGGTGTATTTTTGTGTGTTTCATCTTTTAGCTCACCCTATCTGCTTGTGTTTGGCGATGATCGTGTACGCGGTACACGTGAGCAGGTGATGATGTAGGTGGAGCTGGTAAGGTTTAGCTGCGGAGAGGGGATGATCATGGGATCTTTTTCTTATGTTTTCTTTATTTTATTTGAATTGGGTTGTAAAGGCTCATGAAATATTTTGGTTATAGTTGTAATTTTGTAATTATGGATTTATTAATGAATTAATAAAGTTTTCAATTTCCTGTGTTTTGGGAAATGGGGTATTATTAATTGTAATGTAATTAATTACTTTATTTTATTTTATAAAATTAGTAATATCCTGACGGGATGTTACAGCTAAGGTTGAATTACATCCTTGTTTTGAGTCTTGGCTTCTAAGGAAGAAGTCAAGTCCTCACTAATAGATTGTTATACATTGGCTAGGGAAATATGTTGGTCAAAAGCTATCTTATACTCTAGGTCAAAATACTCCGTTGGTCCTCGTTTTTGTACCAAAATCTCAATTTGGTCCTTATATTTTTATTAGTCTCAATTAGGTCTGCATTTTTGTAAATGAGTAACAATTAGGTCCTTTTCGTTAGTAGGGAATTAACACGGTTAAGTAGGTGTCATGTGCTAGCTCCTCGTTTTCTTTTTAAATTTTTAAATTTTTTTTTAATATTAAAATTTTAAATATATTTAATTTAATTTGTTATAAAATTGTTTTGAAATTTTACATTTGAATTTATAAAATTGTTATTTTTAAGTCAACTCTAAGATTTGTATAGAAACTGTTGATATATAATCTTATTCAAATATTTCGAATATAAATTTATCAATCTATATATTTATAATTTTAAAATAAAATTTAAATTAAGTTTAATGTAAAATATAAATTTAAATAAACTTAATATTATTAAAAATATGTAATAGAAATATCACTTTTAATAAAAGTATCATCATAACATCTATATAAAAATTATATTGGGTCTAAATATGTAGCACACAAAATTGAAAATTTTTAAAAAAAATTGGGACTGAAATCTAATCAAATTAACATATATAAGAACAAAATTGAGATTCATATAATAATTTGACTCGTGTCACCATATTAGATTGACACATGGCACCATATTAGATTGACACGTGGCATAAATATCTTTAAAAAATAAAAAAATTTAAAAAAAATCAAAAAAAAGAGGAGCTAACATGTGGCACCTACTTAACGATGTTAGTTTCATACTAACAGAAAAGACCTAATTGTTACTCATTTACAAAAATGTGGACCTAATTGAGACTAATAAAAATATGAGGACTAAATTGAGATTTTGGTATAAAAACGAGGACAAACAGAGTATTTTAACCTATACTCTACTAGGTTAGTAAACTCATATAGAGTGTCGTGGACTAGTTGGTGAGAGTTGAAAGAGGTTCTTATGGCGAGATTAAGGGTGGGACCTTTAATTTGGCCATGCCATAAGTAACTTACCTTGTCCATAGGAAATTAATTCGTGTTGGTTAGGCCTAGTGGGGTCAGGGCCTTTGTCGCAATCCACTTTTATGATAGGTGCACAACTTCTTATATCTGAGTCAATGCATAGATATGGATAATTGAGCCTAGAGAGTTTGTAATTATACGTTTGGTATTTTTAAAAATATTTGAAATATGTTATTTTATGATGTGATAAGTTTAATTGTTATATGGTTATTTCTTTTATAAATTAGCTTACCTCTTATGTTTTTTGGTTGCATGTGTTGTGTTCCTCTTTTGCAATAATCACATTATTCGTGTGAGCAGATAGAGATACATGCACCTATTGATGTTGAGGAGTTAGTTGTCTGGGTGATGAGCGACTTTAGATCATGTTAGGTATAATATAGTAATAGGATCCCAGTATAGTAGCTTGAGAATGTATATAAGTGATATTACTATAGTCTTATCTTGTAAGATTGTACTAATTTACGATAAACATTGATTTATGTCTCTTCTGAATATTCTTAATAAATGTTTTATTGTAGTAGTTTAAAATGGGATGTTACATATATGGTCAATTATATGTGATTGTTTTTGAATTAAAAAAAATAATTTGTTTTACGTATAGGTCTTTTATTTTTTTTTGTCTATCCAAATTATTTGTTTAGTCTTTCAAAGTCTTTTATCAAAATATTTATTTGGAATTGTTTTAAGGGGAGTTTCAATTGTTCCAATAAAGTCAAATTCATCTTTAAATGAGATGATTCTAAACTATAAATGAAACGGATAAATTACGATTATTTATTAATATATCAAAGATATTGCAAATAATACTCATAAACACTTACATACACTCATAACTCTCAAATGGAAATAAATCATAACTCTTAAATCAAATTGAATTACTCAGCGATTCTTTTGATCTATATATAAATCCTTCACTTCTAGAGCTTTTACACATTCAATCTTTGTTCCATTCCAAAAACAAGAAACATTATAGAGAAAATAAGAGTCATGACTAAGTTTGTGTGTGCATTTGTTGTCATCTTTGTCTTGGCTTTTGTAACTCAGTTTGTTTATGTGAGTCTTTTCTCACCAACACATTTTTTCCTTACTTCTTTATTATTTACATTTCTTCTTATTTATTTAGATTCATTTGAACAAGCTTAAGACGCTAAGTATATATCACAGTTTCAATTGCCTTCTTCAAATCTAATTTATTTTTCTTTAACATGTTTAGGGTGGTGGTGAAGGATCTCTTACCATTAAAGGTATTAATTTTAGTTCAACATTTGAAATATATTAGGCTTAATTAAATTTTAAGTTTTTTATAAAGTTTGAATAATTTTAATTATGTTTGTTAAAAATTTGTATTTTATATATATATATATATATATATATATATATATTATTTAAATTCAAGTATATTGTCATAATTGGTTACATGTATTATTTCAGAATGTCCTAAAGCATGTGACTATCGTTGTTCAAAGGCTAGTGGTAGGGAAGACTGCTTGTACTTCTGTAATTTGTGTTGTGACAAGTGTTTGTGTGTTCCATCAGGAACATTCGGTAACAAGGAAGAATGTCCATGTTATAACAACTGGAAAGCTAAGTCAGGAAAACCTAAATGTCCTTGATTTAGCTTTAATTTTTTTTTCTTATCAACTTTAATTCTATACTTTACTTTTCTTGTGATCTATGGTATTATACCTCAATAATTAAATAAATGTTTATGCTTCTTTTACTTTTCGTACATCTCTTCTTTTAATGCTCTATAATCTTTTATCTTTATATTAGTTTGTAAATTTCATTATTAGTTTACATAAATTGTGTAAATGGTGCTAAATTTAATTATGTATTTAAAATTATTTTTATTATGTATTTTCGTATGATATATTTTAAAATAATGAAACTGAAATTAATTAATTGATGTGGTATGTAATTCATGTAAAATTTAAACGCCAATGTTAAGATAATAAAATGTAAAATGTAATTCATGTGACTAAATCATTATTAATGGAAAATTATTTAATACTTTCTTCCCTTTTTAATAGTCCTATTTTAAAGTTCAATAAAATATCATTTTTTTAATTATAGTTACTCTTCATTTAATTTTTGTTTGTTTTTCATATGTACACTAACTATTATATGAAAATAAAAAATAGTGAAAGTAAAGAATCATAGCTATTTTTGTCAAATAAAGCAACTATTGCTTTTCTTAGATTTCACAGAATAATTTAACACAATTTGGGCTTTAATATTGTGATGATAAATAAATTAGTTGACCTTGTTCAAATTTATTATGATTTTGATGAAAAGTTCGCCAAGAAGGAAAGAATATGAGCCAATACTATTTGGTTTTTTAAATTAGGTATGAAAATGTAAACGAACATGAGTATGTATATGTCTTATGTTTCCATCTTTATTTCCATTCTTATAACTGTCTTCATCCTCATTTTTGTCTTTGTTTTAAATTACTAAAACGCTTATATAATTTACTACATAATTTAACAAACTTATTTTCACTATTTTATCATGTCCTTAGTTTCATTTTATTTGAAAAATCTCTTTTCTTATTATTGTCACACAAGTTTTCATTATCTTTATTAGCTCATGTTTAACTTTTTAATGTCCCCAAAGTACACTATTTCTTATCACAATCTTAATTATTTGTGTTTTATAAAGTAATTTTGTTTAAATGGTGTATTCCATTTTGAGGAAATATAAATATAAGTAGGGGTGGCAATGCGGGCCAGCCCGCCCCGTTTAGGCCCACCCTGCATAAGGCCCGCACACCGCGGGCCGACCCGCCCCGCCCCGCACATTTTATGCGGGCCGCATACTCTGGCCCGCCCCGCATATACGTTGGTCCGCGGGCTCGTGGGCCGGCCCGCTTTTTTATTTTTTATTTTTTTTATGATAAAACTTTCAATGTTTAAAAATTGGGAAATTTTAAGAAGTTCACAAAATTAAGTAAAGACTTTGGGGAATTAGATGATAAATTGATAATTCAACATTTTCATCATATTCATACTATGACATACACAATCTATTCTTTAAATTTTAGCACATTAAAAATTACATAATATTTGTCTTTTCCAGTTATACAAGAATTTGAAATGTTAATGCAAGAGTCTATAAAAGAAGTAATTAATATACACAAGTGCAAGTTTTTTTTTTAATTTTATGCGGGCTTGCGGGCCGGCCCGCGTGGACCGCGGGCCTATCCGAGCCGAGCCTGCACGGGCCTGCGGGCTCACTATCCTGGCCTGCCCCGCGTTTTTTCTGCGGGCCTGCGGGCCGGGCCCGTGGGCCAGGCCCTAATTGCCATCCCTAAATATAAGTATAAATTTAATTAAATCAAATAGATTTTAAAATACGTATTAATTATTTTTACTCAATTTTAATATTTTTATATATTATTTTTTTCACATAAAAATATCTTAATTTTAAGTGTTTAATTGTGTAAACTCTTACGATATATCCCATGATGGATCTACAACAATAATTTTGAGAAAAAAATAATACACTCAAAATTTATATATTTAATTAATATCAATAATAGAATAAAAAAAATACATCACACACATATAGAGGGTTGTCTAGTTCCTTGAGATACTTTAACTCATTAATAATTGAATCAGAATTAAAATTAACTATTTATTTTTCAATGGAAATAACCATATTGTCGTAAAAGAATTTATTTTCTATTTTATTTCGCAATATACCTTTCTTTTTAAAAATACTATGTAAGACTAAAAAATATTTTATTATAATTGGTTACAACTAAAAATTGATTTTGGAAAAAATACATAATGCATTATTTTCTATTTTATATTCATAAAAAATAATATACAAAAGACTTATGAGATAAAAAAGAATGTTAATTATTAATCTAATATTTCACTATCTAGTCAGACAATTTTTTTTTCAAGAAAGAAAGAGAATAAATGAAAAATAAAAGCAAGACAATGAGAGACAAAAAATATTTTAATAATTATTTTATTTTTTATTATATTTGATTATTTATTAACATTAAATGTCATATTTTATTAAAAAAACTAAAAATAAAAACTTAATTAAATTTTCATTAATTTTTAATATTTTTAATATATGTTGTATTTAATTTAAAAAATTTTATGAACCATGACTATCTTGTCCCTTTTATAATTTGCCTTTGGATATATCCTTTTGATATTGAAACGTGTTTCTTTGATATAGTTTCTTCTATTATTTTATAATTTAATAAACGAATGTTTATTTACCTTTTGGAGTGCAACTAGAGACCATCAAAATTGAATTTGGTTTCTCTACTTAATTTTGTTGTGTTGTTTTTTTACTGTGTCTCCATAATATACTGATTACTACTAATTTTGATGTTTTAAAATATATTAAAAAATATTTAAAATATCAATATAGTGTATTTTTAATGCTCAACAGAGAATAACAGCCAAAAAACTAGTAGAGAATCTGAACTCATCAAAATTCCATTAAATATGGGTTGTTTTACTATAAAGGTTAAGTTTGAGTCTAAAACATGTTTTAGGTTTAACGAACAACATTTGAATATATTACTTTTAAAACATCAACAAACTATATAATTAAAAATCGACCTATTTAAATCTATTATTGAAGTTTTTTTTATAAATCTTAGAATTAAAAGTGAAAATACGTTTAAATAATGAAAGCATCTAACAATTCCATATCTAGGTGTAACAATTCCAAATAAAATCAGTTACATATCTAGGTGTAACAATTCCAACTAAAATCAATTCCATATTAAGATTTGTTATGAATGAGTATCAATACTCAATTAAACAACATGCTAAGTAGAACATCCCATTTTATCAACTTAAAACTAATAGATAATAAGACTTTATTATAATATTCAAAACAAGTAATTCAGTCCATAAAGTATATTAATACAGTCTTACAAAAAGATAGGACTGTAAAAATATATCATCTATACAAACCAACTAAAAATCAACAAAGCTTTAAACATCGGCTGACCACATACCATAGCTCCGCAAAATCTTAACAATGCATAGATCCAGATAATTGAGTCTAGAATTCTATGTTTTTTACCTTTTTGAATGTTTGAAATATGTTATTTTATGATGTAATAAGTTTAACTGTTATATGATTATTCCTTTTATAGACATGCTTACCCTCTTTTGTTTGTTGTTTGTATGTTTTTTTTTTCTTTTTGCAATGATCACCTTATTGGTGTGAGCAGATATAGATATAGGTGTGAAGGCACCTCTTGAAGTTAAGGAGATAGTTATTTGGGCGATGAGTGGCTTTAGGTCATGTTAGATATAGTATTGTAATAGGATCCTTGTATAGTAACTTGAGAATGTATATAAGTGATATTACTGTAGTCTTATCATGTAAGACTGTACTAATTTACGATGTACGTTGGTTTATCTGTCTTCTAAATATTCTTAATGAAATGTTTTATTTTAGTAGTATTAAGATATTAAAATGCAATGTTACACAAATGGTGTAATACCCAAGAAAAATAATTGTATTTTCAAGAGTGGTAATTGGAAAGGGGAGTATTATTTAAATTAATAAATAAATAATTCAATAGTGGTGAAGTGTAGCATAGTTGGTTGAAGCACTAGTCATGGGTTAATGGTTATGGATTCAATTCTTTATATGTGCATTTGTATTGTTTTTATTTTAAATATTTTTTTATAATTATTTTTGAAAGTGTTTATGTGTGCAATTTGAGTTATATATATTGTATAATTTTATAATTTATTTTGAATGCATCACTAGTGTAAATAGTATTTTTCATGTTTGTTGTGGGTGTAGTTAACAAGATAAATGTGATAATTTGTTTGGTTAGGAGTGGTTGTTTAGATCTTGGAGGTTGTGTTATCAAACATTGGGTAGAGCAAAAGGAATAAATATTTGGTTTTATCTTTTTGGTATTTTTGTGGTCTTCTTATGAAGATGGAAAGTTGAAGGCAAATTCGTTGAATATTTTTGTGGTCCTCTTAAGAAATTAGAGTTAATTGGAATTAACCTTTAAAAGGGAGAGCAAAATGTGTATTTTTCCAAGTGTTCCAAGTACTTCAGGGTAATATAAGCTTCAAAATTTTGTTAAGACTAGAAGAGAAAAGAAAGAGAGTCATCTTCTGGTGCAAAAAAAAAAAAATTCTATTGGAAGAAAGAAATTGTGATCAGGAAAATTTCAGGTAGGGTGATCTATTTAGTTTTTTTTTTTATGGGATGATGTATCCTATGAGATTTAACATATTGTTTTGTTTGGATAATGGTAATGTTGTTATTTTATTTTTTTTAATCATCTACACTTTGCAATGAGTTCATTGAGGTTGTAGATAAGGTGAGATAAAAGTGTATATTGTTTGGATATTTGTAGTTTTGAGTGAATATTTAAAAGTATCATGGCTTTTGAACTATTATAATATATTTAGTTTTTGGTAATGATTAAAACGTGGGATTGATGTGTTTGGTAGGGTAGAATCAATTTTAGAAGTTGCAGGTGTGGTAAAAAAACGGCAACTTTGTGATAGGTTAAATCATTCTATTGGTCCCTATTTTCATAGGGAAATTTCAAGTAAGTCGCCTTCTTTTTTGTCTCAATTAGGCCTCTATTTTGGAAAATTCGTTGCAATTAGGTCATTTCCGTTAGTAGCACACTAACAACGTTAACTATGTGTCACATGTCAGTATGTGATTTTTTTCTTTTTTTATTTTTTTTAATTTTTATTGTTTTTATTTTTTTATAAATTTTTAAAAATAATAATAATAATAATAATAATTGCCACGTGTCAAGCTGACGTTGTGCACTATTGAATAATAATGTGGTAGTAACAGTGTCACGTGTCACTATTGAATGTAAAATTCTCAATTTAGCCTCTGTATTTTTTATTTTATCTCCATTTGGTCTCAATTTTTTAGAAAAAATGAAGCAATTTCACCCCTATTCAAATATATACAAAATTTAAAATTCAACCTTTATAGAAATGTCACAATAATATTTTTAACAAGATTAACTTTTTATTTTACATTGAACTTTATTTAAATATTGTTTCAAATATTTATATATCAATAATTTATAGGCAAATGTCAAAGTTGGTTTAAAAATAACAACTTTATAAATTGAATTGTAAAATTTTAAATAAATATATTTATTTTAAAGTATTATTAAATTTTTTAAAAATTTTATATTTGAATTTGTGAAGTTGTTATTTTAAAAAAGAAATCTAACATTTATCTATAAATTATAGATATATAAATATTTAAAACAAAATTTATATAAAGTTCAATGCAAAATATACATTTAACTAAACTTAATTTTGTTAAAAATATCAATTATAACAAAAATACCATTGTAAAATTTATATAAAAATTAAAGGCTTAAATAGTCATTTGGTCCTAGTTTTGGTCAACTTTTTTCACTTTGGTCCTACTTTTGAAATTGTTTTCAATTTGGTCCTACCTTTCGTTAAATTTTTTCAATTAATTCCTTTTCGTTAACTCCGTCTAAATGGTTAACGAAACAGTGGCCAGCATGGTTATTTTCTGTGACGTGGATTGTTGTTCAGTGACATGTCCGTTTTCACTGTATGCATAGAGCATATGTTATAATTGAAAGTTAGGGTTTGTGTGTTCTTGAATTGTAGTTGCCTTCCATCCATCTTCAGCTAAAAAGGAATGTCTCGTGGGGCATCTTCCTCTTCTTGCAATAGTTGGGTTCACCGAGCTTGCTATTCATGCCATGGTGGTTCTAGAATTTCAGGCTCACCCCCAATTTGTGATTGCAGAGACATTGCAGTGGTGCGCACAACTAGAACTACAAAGAACTTGGATAAACAATTTTGGGGCTGTGCGAACTTTAAGGTTTGTTTCTCATTGTTTCACTTTCATCTTCTTTTTCTGTTTTGCAGAGACGTCAATAACCCTAATCATTAACACTAATCTCAAACAATACTCAGCAAAAATCAAACCCTAAACCAAAACATGCCTCCGCGAACAACACCTTCAACCCTCCGCGAACGATTCTACAAAGATCAACGTCAATTGGATGGCAAAAATTTATCTGAAATGGCCAATTGAAGGATATCCTCAAATCGACGAACTAATCCCCAATTGGACACCAAATCCCCTAATTCGACAAACACAACCTAAACCCAATTCAATTAACCTAAACCCTAAATGATTCTACAATTACAATTAAATGGTTAGCACAATAATTAAACAAACACGTCACTGCATAGTGCTCCACGTCATAGAAAATAACCACGCTGGTCACTGTTCTGTTAACCATTTAGACGGAGTTAACAAAAATGAGTTAATTGAAAAAATTTAACGAAAGGTAGGACCAAATTGAAAACAATTTCAAAAGTAGGACCAAAGTGAAAAAAGTCGATCAAAACTAAGACCAAATGACTATTTAAGCCAAAATTAAATTTGGTATAAGGATAAAATTAATTTAGTTTTAGAAAAATTGGGACCAAATTGAGACAAAATAACAAATTCAGAGACTACATTGATACTTTTCACATCTAATAGTGACATGTGACATTGCTACTACCAAATCACCTTGCCTCTACCACGTGGCACAACGTGAGTTTGACACGTGACAATTTTTAATTTTAAAAAAATTATAAAAACAATTAAAATAAAAATATAAAAAAATCATAAAAACAACGTGCTAACACATGACACATAAATAACGTTGTTAGTGTACTACTAATGGAAATGACCTAATTGCACCAATTTTTCCAAAATAAGAACATGATTGAGACAAAATAAAAAAAGGGGACCTACTTGAGATTTTCATACGAAAATGGAGACCAATAAAATAATTTAACTTTATATATACCATACCATATATAGGTTACATTTTTTTTTTCTTCTATAGTTGGAATGGGTAATAGTTATAAAATATTAAGATATATATTGTTACGTAGCATGCAATTGTATTCTATTTGGTTATAAACTTGGTGTGATGGGTTTGGTGTTTCGAAAAAGAATTTGGGTTGCAGAATAGTTTTCTTTTAAATGAAAAATTGTGGTTTTGAAGATGGTGCTTTGCTACCTTGTTTTATGTTATTATGTGAAAATGTAATATATATTTATAGGATTTTAGGGGTAGGTGAGTTGATTTTGTTTTTACGATCTAATTTTTCTTTGATTATTAGGCATTATGAATTGGTATTTTATTAATATATTATGGATAGTAAAAGAAAAGTGGGAGGTGATGGTTTGGTTTTTTAAAGATGTTAGCATCTTGTTTTCTTCGATGTTTTAAGAAACAACTAGTATGAGATCCGTGCGTACGCACAGGTTTTTGTTTGTTTTTGTGTTATTGTTGTTATAGGTATTTTGTTTAAATATTATATAATATATTGGTTAAAAGTTAAATTAAAGTATTGCTATTATTGATGTAATTTATGTGGATTTGTAAATATATCATTTAGATTTTGGCTAATTATGACAATTTGCTTTATTATCTAATTATTCAAGATCGTTAATTATGTTCATTATATATTAATATAATCCATAGTTACACAATACATGATTTATAGTTATACTTAATTTATATTGAAATATTGAAATGACTACATTTGAGAATAAATATGAAGGGTGTGGTTTTGGCGGCAAAGTATAGTAATCAGGTGTCTTGTGAACTTTTGTTCCGTGCATATTACATATCGTTATTAAAATAAAATATTGGTATATTGTGAACTTTTGTCTCGTACAAAAGTATTGTCCACATATGAATAATCAATTTAAAGAAAAATGGAAAAACGCAAACATATTGTGAAATGCATTGAGTTATATATTTTATTGAAATGAAATGCATATGTACATATTGTTGTTAAAATAAAATATAGGAATATTGAGAACTTTGGTCTCGTGCAAAAGTAATGTTCACACATGAATAATCAAGTTAAACAAAAATGCAAACATAATGTAAGATTGATGTTAACATTTTTAAACAAAAATAAATGCAGGTATTGTTATCAATGTAGACATTAAATTTATAATAACCAATTCTTGATGGGCACACACCTTTTATTTTATTTTTTTAAAATGTACATTGAGTTGTATATTATATTGAAATGAAATGCATATGTACATAATGTTGTTAAAATAAAATATAGGAATATTGAAAACTTTGGTCTCGTGTAAAAGTAATGCCCACACATGAGTAATCAACTTAAACAACAATGCAAACATAATGTAAAATTGATGTTAACATTTTTAAACAAAAATAAATGCAGGTATTGTTATTAATGTAGACATTAAATTTATAATAATTAATTCTTGAGTACACGCATTTTATTTTATTTTTGTTTAAAATGTACATTGAGTTATATATTATATTGAAATGAAATACATATGTACATATTGTTGTTAAAATAAAATATACGAATATTGAGAACTTTGGTCTCATGCAAAAGTAATGTCAACACATGAATAATCAACTTAAACAAAAATGCAAACATAATGTAAAATTGATGTTAACATTTAAACAAAAATAAATGCAGGTATTGTTATCAATGTAGACATTAAATTTATAATAACTAATTCTTGATGGGTACACACATTTTATTTTATTTTTGTTTAAAATGTACATTGAGTTATATATTATATTATATTGAAATGAAATGAATATGTACATATTGTTGTTAAAATAAGATATAGAAATATTGAGAACTTTGGTATCGTGCAAAAGTAATGTCCACACATGAATAATCAACTTAAACAAAAATGCAAACATAATGTAAGATTGATGTTAACATTTTTAAACAAAAATAAATGCAACTACTGTTATCAATGTAGACATTAAATTTATAATAACTAATTCTTGATGGGTACACATATTTTATTTTATTTTTGTTTAAAATGAAAATATTATGATTATCCAATAATATTTGGATGTAAATTTGTTTGCGTTAAATGAAAATAATTTATGAGTCATATGTATAATAATTATAGTTGTTAAAAATATAATTATAATTATATTTGATAATGACAATAATTATAACTATAATAATTATAATTATTATTAATAAAAAGTATATATATATATATATATATTTATATTTATAAACTTTATAGTTTGGTAACTACTATTTTATCTAAAATTATTAATCAAATATTTAACCTCTAAATATATACAAACAAACTAAATAAGATGATATAATAGTTCTTTCAAAGTTCACTCTTAAATTAGTTGTAAACAAAAATACACGTAGATGTTGTTATCAATGTAAACATTGAATTTATAATAAAAGTTAAACATAATACAATAAATATGAAAGTATTATAGTAATTAATTTTTTTTTAATATTCAATAAATAATAATATATAAAATAAATAAATAAAAGTATATCTATAACAATATATAAAGAGAAGAATGGTGCATATGCACAAGTCATGTTTTTTATTTTTTATTTTTTAATTTTTAAAATAAATTTCATCATTATTATATATTAATAAAAAACTAATTTAAATGTTTATTTTTATCGTATCAATTATATATAATTATTAATTCATTATTTTAGCATGATATTATTATATATCAATACGAAAGTCTTCTATGTTTATTCAGTAATATTGCTCATGTCTTTTGGTGAATAAAAGAAAAGGTTGATACCATTTAATGCTAATTCAATAATATTGCTCCTAATTTTGTTCAATAGAGTAAATAAACTTTTTTAATATGGCAATAAACTATGGGGAGTGAAAAAAATCAAATATTTAATTAAAATAAAAATTTATTATGATTAAAAATGTAAATATAATTTAAATTTTTTGTATTGTATTAAAAAAATAATTAAGTTTGATTAAAGAATTTTGAATATTATTTTTAAATATTTAAATAGAATAATTATATCATATATGTCCTAAAAATTTTAATTAATTTTTAATGCATTAATATATATATATATATATATATATATATATATATATATATATAAATTTATAGTTTGGTAACTTTTAATTTTTATTACATTTCAATTTATGATGAATAAGATTTTCATAATAAAAATAGTATTATTACTAAAAGAGAAGTTCCATTGGTTCTCTGTCATGCAAAATTGCAAAGCATGCAATATATAGACGCAAAGAATTAAATAATTACTCCTATGATACATTATTATATCTTTATGCTGCAATAAAGACATAAGTTTAAGAAGACACTCCTAAAGACATAAAATACAATAATAAAAATATTAGCGGTCCAATAGATTTAAAAACGTCTTTATTGGAAGTTTTGTTTTTATAAGTTGGAATTTAGTAATTTAGTAGTACAAAGATAGTTGCATTGTTTCATGAGCAGGCATAACTTGCACATTATCTTGGATTAGGTCTAATTTAGTATTACAAAGATAGTTACATTGTTTCATGAGTAGTCATAACTTGCACATTATCTTGGATTACGTTTATTTGCAATGCAATCGAAACAATTATAATCTTGGAATATGAACCCATTTATGAGTTATTTATATAAATCATTTAATAAATATTTATTAATGAATTGGTAAATGTAAGCAGTTTTAATCTTGGAATACGAAACCATTTACTGAATTTGTAATAATATATTAATTACTTGATTTATAAAATTATTTTATTTGGAATATGTTTATATTGAATATAAATTTTAATATAAATACTAAATAATATTTAGAAATAAATAACAAAAATAATTATTAATCAACCAAATTTGGAAATAGATGATGACAAAAACTTGGTTTGGTAAATTAAATATAAAAATGAAGTTTTCAAGTCTTTCTGAAAATGTATTTTGTGAATATCATTTTCAGGGTTTTTTTTAAGTGTTGGAATCCGAAAATGTTAAATGATGAAAGCGTGTGAGAGAGATTGAACAATATCTGAAATAGTGCAATGATGATCAAACAAAGAAGAGAGACGTAAATGAAGTGTGAAATGTGAAGAGAAGTAAATGTATATTTTGAATATTTTAATCTGAATAAGTTGAATCATGAAAGCGTGTTGGAGATGAAACCATAAATGGAGCAGTTGAAATATCTGGACCAGTGCAATGATGATTATCTGGAGCAGTGCAAATAATAATGAAAAAATATTTATACAAAGGTGCACCATATTCGGATATCAAGAGAGATTAATGGATTATTTTAATATTTAAATCCCAATCAGTTGAATCTTCAGAACACGTTGATTCCGAGCAGTTCAAATTAATGGAGCGGTTCAATTATTCAGTGGTGCAATGATGATTATTTGCAGTAGTGCAAATAATAATTATAGAAATTTATTCAAACGTTTATTCAGAGTTCGTATTCAGTATATAGACGTTATGTAAATACGTTTAAAAATCTTTTCATTGGAAGTCATGCAAGGTTTCTTGAGCAATGATAACTTTGGATTTTCAATGCGGTGCAATCTTTCATATTTATCTTGAACAATGATCACTTTAGATTTCCAATGCAGTACAATCTTTCATATTTATTAAATCTTGAACTTCTTGAGCAGTAATAAACTTTACATTAAATGATTTTGGAATGCGTTTATTTTCAAAAATTAATATTTAATATTTATGTTAAATGATTTTAATAAAAATTATTTAATAGTTAATATTTAATGTATGCTAGTGACATTTTCATTTCAAATTTACTTGAAAATATGTTTTAAATATTAATTCTAGTTTTTAAAGTAAACATATTTTATAAAGTTCTTTAACTTTTTTTATAATTAATTATAATTATTTCAAAATATGTTTAACATTTATTTATAGTTATTTAACATTTTTTATTTTCAGTAATTTGATTCAAGTATTTAACAATTTAATTAATGACTTTGGAAAAAGTATATAACATAAAAACAAAAGACACGTAACTTAATATGAAGATGTATAACTACAAATTTATAAGAAGTTTAAATTAAAATTACATATAAAGTACTAAACTTTAAAAGCAATTTAATGGATAGAGAACTTTGACATCTATGCTTCTTTTTTCACTTTCAACTTCAAAAAGAACTTCACGGTGATTCTCTGCAGATAGTTCATGAAGCAAACAAAACTTTTTCCACCTAGCTCCTTTCTTAACAAATGTTGGTCTTATGATCAATTTACACTGGATTTCACGGTCACTTTCATGTATGTTTTTTCGCTGTCAACTTCCAAACTAACAAAGTCCTTCTCCCTTAGTGAGTGAAGGGTAGAAAACTTTTTCCAACCACAACCTATCTTCACAGACATTGATGTTATCAACAAATTGCATTGGAAGAAGAATGTTAAGAGAAGAAGAAGAATAATATAACATTTATCAAATAAAACCTTCATTAAAAACATTATTAATAAAAAGTTATATAATGAGAAATAGAACTTTCAAGAGTCACAATTATTACTGCACTTTGTTAGTAAAAATCATTTCATAATTAAGAGTAAAAATAAAATAAAATAATCATTAATTAATAATAAAATGAAAGATTTTTCAAAGACAACTATGATTCAACCGGTTTAAAAAATCTAAAGTACAAAATGAAAAGTAATTACATGTGGTAAAAGCAGAAAAGATCAGACAAAGCAAGAAAAACTTATACCTTTCTTTGGTTCTTCAATAAGTTCATAAATGTAAAAGAAATATGGTAGAAGAAGACCATACTCAAGACCATAATGCTAGTAAAAAAATTTTGTTTAATCATGTAAAAGAAAAGCTTTGGCCTTTTTTGTGTTCTTCTTTCTCTTCATGAATCTCAAAGAAAAACCTTCATCAAACAGAGGAGTAGTACAAAGAAAAGTAGTTATATGTGGTAGAAGCATAAAAGATGGGATAGAAGAAAAAAGCTTAGACCTTATTGGTGTTCTTCAATCAGTTCATTCAACCATTTCACAGAAAATCTACATGGATGTCCCATAAATCATTGATCCATCAAAGAGAAGAAAAAAAACTTCAGCCTTTTTTGTGTTCTTCAATTGGTTCATCAATCTCACAGAAAAAACGTCATTCGCCAATTACCAAGAAACAAAAAAAAAGAGTCAAAGAAAAAGAAAAACTTTTACCTCTTTGGTGTTCTTCATTCTCTTCATGAATCTAAAAAAAACCTTCATCCACAATGAAAAGTAATTACATATTGTAGAAGCCAAAAAAGATCAGAGCGAAGAAAAAAAGCTTACACCTTGTAGGCATTCTTCCATCAGTTCATTCAACTATTTCACGAAAAATCTTCATGGATGTCCCATAAATAATTGATCCATCGAATAAAAGAACAAAAGCTTTGACTTTTTTTGTGTTCTTCAATCTGTTCATCAAGCTCACAAAAAAAATATCAAATTGTTACATATTTTATGTTCTTCACGGTACTCATGAATCTGAGAGCAAAATATCAATCAAATACAAAAATACAACAAAGAAAAGTAGTTAAATAAGGTAGAGGAACAAAAAATCACTGAGAAGAAAAAAAGTTGTTATCTTTTTGGTGTTCTACACAGTATTCATCAATCTGACATCCATCCAACAAAGAAATACAACAAAGAAAAATAGTTAAATGTGGTAGAAAAACACAAAAATCCAAGACAAGAAGAAAAGTTCTTACCTTTCTGATGTTCTACACGGTATTCATCAATCTGAGAGCAAAGCATCCATCCAACAGAGAAATATAACAAAGAACATAAAGATCTTTTGCAAATTGTTTTTCTGCAAAGCTTCATGTACGCAGCAAAATGAAATCCCTAGAGATCTTTTGCAAACTGCTTTTCTGTAAAGTAGAGACATTTGAAAGCAAAGTTCAACCATGAAATGTAGTGGGAAAAGCAAAATAACCTAAAAGCCCAGCATCAACTAAACATTTAACAAGTAATCCAAGATCATTGCATGGATCAATCTGGAGTACCAAGATGACCTTTCAACAAAGAAACACGAAAAGAAGAAAAAATTAGAGAAGAAAGAAAAAAAAAGTAACGAATGAAAAGGAAAAAGTAGAACAACCTTGAGTGGTCGGAGTGTCATAGAAGAACCTTGAATAATGGAAGAGTGCACTTGTTGAAATCCAAAACCATGTTAACCTTGACGAACAAAACCCTCGATTATTGTTGGTTCTAAAGAAAAGAGTGTGGTTGATAAAACAAAAAATGTGTTTTAGGGTTAGGAACTCAGAGGGTAGAAGATGGTCTGAGAAGTTTTTAACAGCAGGAGGATAAAAAGTTTAAGAAAGAGAGTGGGATGTGAAAGATATTTTTGAATTTTGAATTGAGTGGTGAGCGGAAGTTAAATTGAGAGAAGAATCACTTCAATTACTAAAAACCAAAAATAAGGACACGTGTCACATATATAAATATGGACATTTACAAAATTTTCACAACAGAAGCTGAAAAGAGAAAGAAAAGTGGATTTTATTGAAAAACCAAAAAAGAGGACAGATGTTACTCATTTAAATTGGGGTACTTGGGTAATATCCAGAGGTCATTGTTTTCTTATATTTTAGAAAGCTAAGGGATTTAGGTTTAGTTTTGGCATCGGTAGTGTGAAGTTTTGTTAAGTTTCATGTAGCAAATGGATTAAGTGGTTGCTTGTATGTTACGCTGGTATTTTTCCAAAGTTGGGTGCCTTAAAACTTATAAAATTGTGTTGTTTCACGTTGTTTTTTCGTATTCTGGAAGCGTTTGGTGGTAGTTGGGCGACTGCATTTTTTTGGTCTGCATAGTTTTAGTAAATTTAAGTTTCCTGATTTGTTAACTGTTGGATTGAGCTAAAATTTTGACAGTTGATTAGTGACATGTGGTTCTTCAGTTTGACCGGTGGGATCATCTATTACAGGTATGTAGTTTAAGAAATATATCACGAAGTATTTCAAAATGCTATTTTTCATATTCTAGGCGAGTGTGTTTTTCTAGTCTACACAAGTTTAGTAAAATTGACTTTGCTGACTCGTTAACGGTTGGATCGAGCTAAAGTTTGGATAGTTGGTCCGTAACATGCTAATCTTAGGTTTGACTGAAGGGATCGTCATTCGGAGGTCTGTAGTTTGAGAACTATGTCACGCAGTATTGCAATATTTTTGGTTTTGTGATGATAAATTTTGCTTAGGAATTTTGGTGTAAGAATTAAGGTTGTGCATTGTGCTTATTTGGAATGCATTTGCAGAGTTTGGTATGATCATATATGTGTATTAAGGTATTATGTGTCATGATATGATGAAATTGCATGATGAATTGAGGTATGTTTGATCATGTGAGAAGTTATGATATGTATATGTGTACATATGTGATGAGACAATATGAATTCTCTGATAGCTGTAAAGCTAGGATGATTCCTTTATCTAGAGGACTTTGTTGAGTCAGGGTAAAATGTTTTCTTTTAGCTATAAGTCTTTGGCATGAGCTTGTAAGAGTGCTCTTACCCAAGGATTTGTTGGGGTTGCTTGTAGTCTATGGAAAGCAGGGGAAAGGCCATTCCCAAGACATGTTGTTACGTAGAAAAGGTAGAGTGGTTGATTATGAGAGATTTTCATACGATTTGACATTACTTGGGGGTAATATTTTAATAATTATGTATTGTGGTTTTGGAACATGTGATGGATTGTAATCTTGGTGGACATTATGCATATATTATATAATCATGCTAGGTGAGTTGTATGTTGACTTTATATTGCTATGCATTGTTTTATCTAGATAGCTCACCTTTGCATGTGTTTGGTTGTGGTTTTCACATGCGATGATCGTATAGCTTTTGTTATACGAGAGTCGAGTGATGTTACAGATGGTGTTGATTTGGATGAACAACAATGAGGAGCTTGGGGATTGTATTGGAGGATTTTTTTATTTCTAATATTTTTGGAAAAATTTTATTTTAGAAATTTACAAGTCAAATAAGTTGGGACATTAGGTATTCTTTAAATTGGAAAGTTTATTTTGATGAAATAAAGAATGTTTTGTTTCTTAATTAGAATATTTCCTATGTAATTTAGTAGCACCCTAACGGAGTGTTACAAATGATCAATTATATGTGATTACTTCTAATATATATATATATATATATATATATATATACTTAGGATGCTACTAAATTTAGTATTTTTAAGAATATTTGAAATATGTTATTTTATGATGTGATAAGTTTAATTGTTGTATGGTTGTTTCTTTTATAAACTAGCTTACCCCTTATTTTTGTTGTTTGCATGTGTTGTGCTCTTCTTTTGCAAAAATCAACTTATTCATGTGAGCAGATGGAGATATATGCAACTCTTGATGTTGAGGAGTTAGTTGTCTGACTGATGAGCGACTTTAGATCATGTTAGGTATAATATAGTAATAGGATCCCAATATAGTAGCTATAGAATGTATATAAGTGATATTACTATAGTCTTATCTTGTAAGACTATACTAATTTAAGATAAACATTGGTTTATGTGTCTTCTGAATATTCTTAATAAATGTTTTATTTTAGTAGTATTAAGCTATTAAAATGGGATGTTACACATATGGTCAATTATATGTGATTGTTTTTGAATTAAAAATAATAATTTGTTTTACTTTTTATTTTTTATTTGGGTGTCAATTAAAATTATTTGTTTAGTCTTTCAAAGTCTTTTATCAAAATATTTATTTGGAATTGTTTTAAGGGGAGTTTCAGTTGTTCCAATAAAGTCAAATTCATCTTTAAATGAGATGATTCTAAACTATAAATGAAATGGATAAATTACGATTATTTATTAATATATCAAAGATACAACTTATTGCAAATAATACTCATAAACACTTACATACACTCATAACTCTGAAATGGAAATAAATCATAACTCTTAAATCAAATTGAATTATTCAGCGATTTTTTTTATCTATATATAAATCCTTCACTTCCAGAGCTTTTACACATTCAATCTTTGTTCCATTCCAAAAACAAGAAATATTATAGAGAAAATAAGAGTCATGACTAAGTTTGTGTGTGCATTTGTTGTCATATTTGTCTTGGCTTTTGTAACTCAACTTGTTTATGTGAGTCTCTTCTCAACAACACATTTTTTTCCTTACTTCTTTATTATTTACATTTCTTCTTATTTAATTAGATTCATTTGAACAAGCTTAAGACGCTAAGTATATATCACAATTTCAATTGCCTTCTTCAAATCTAATTTATTTTTCTTTAACATGTATAGGGTGGTGGTGAAGGATCTCTTACGGTTAAAGGTATTAATTTTAGTTCAACATTTGAAATATATTAGGCTTAATTAAATTTTAAGTTTTTTATAAAAGTTGAATAATTGTTAATTATGTTTGTTAAAAATTTGTATTCTATATACTTTTTTAATTTAAATTCAAATACACTGTCATAATTGGTTACATGTATTATTTCAGAGTGTCCTAAAGCATGTGACTATCGTTGTTCAAAGGCTAGTGGTAGGGAAGACTGCTTGTACTTTTGTAACTTGTGTTGTGACAAGTGTTTGTGTGTTCCTTCAGGAACATTCGGTAATAAGGAAGAATGTCCATGTTATAACAACTGGAAAAATAAGTCAGGAAAACCTAAGTGTCCCTGATTTAGCTTCAATTTTTTTTTTCTTATCGACTTTAATTCTATACTTTACTTTTCTTGTGATGTATGGTATTATACTTCAATAATTAAATAAATGTTTATGCTTCTTTTACTTTTCGTACATCTCTTCTTTTTAATACTCTATAATCTTTTATATTTATATTAGTTTGTAAATTTTATTATTAGTTTACATAAATTGTGTAAATGGTGCTAAATTTAATTATGTATTTGAAATTATTTTTATTATGTATTTTCGTATGATATATTTTAAAATACTGAAACTGAAATTAATTAATTGATGTGGTATGTAATTCATGTAAAATTTAAACGCCAATGTTAAGATAATAAAATGTAAAATGTAATTCATGAGACTAAATCATTATTAATGGAAAATTATTTAATATTTTCTTCCCTTTTTAATAGTCCTATTTTAAAGTTCAATAATATATCATTTTTTTTTTCAATTATAGTTACTCTTCATTTAATTTTTGTTTGTTTTTCATATGTACACTAACTATTATATGAAAATTTAAAAGAGTGAAAGTAAAGAATTATAGCTATTTTTTTGTCAAATAAAGCAACTAATGCTTTTCTTAGATTTCATAAAATAATTTAACACAATTTCGCCTGTAATATTGTGATGGTAAATAAATTTGTTCACCTTGTTCAAATTTATTATGATTTTGATGAAAAGTTCGCCAAGAAGGAAAGAATATGAGCCAATACTATTTGGTTTTTAAAATTAGGTATGAAAATGTAAACGAACATGAGTATGTATATGTCTTATGTTTCCATCTTCATTTCCATTCTTATAACTGTCTTCATCCTCGTTTTTGGCTTTGTTTTAAACTACTAAAACGCTTATATAATTTACTACATAATTTAACAAACTTATTTTCACTATTTTATCATGTCCTTAGTTTCATTTTATTTGAAAAATCTCTTTTTTTTACTATTGTCACACAAGTTTTTATTATCTCTATTAGCTCATGTTTAACTTGTTTAATGTCCAAAGTACACTATTTCTTATCATAATCTTAATTATTTGTGTTTTAAGTAATATTGTTTAAATGGTGTATTTCATTTCGAGGAAATATAAATATAAGTATAAATTTAATTAAATCAAATAGATTTTAAAATACGTATTAATTATTTTTACTCAATTTTAATATTTTTATATATTATTTTTTTCACAAAAAAATATCTTAATTTTAAGCGTTAATTGTGTAAATTCTTACTATATATCCCGTGATGGATCTTCAATAATAATTTTGAGAAAAAAATAATATACTTAAAATTTATATATTTAATTAATATCAGTAATATAATAAAAATGAATACATTACACATATGTAGAGGGTTGTCTAGTTCTTTGAGATACTTTAGCTCATCAATAATTGAATCAAAACTCAAATTTTCAACTATTTATTTTTCAATGAAAATAACTATATTGTCGTAAAAAAAATCATTTTCCATTTTATTTCGCAATATACCTTTGTTTTTTCAAAATACTATTTAAGACTAAAAAATATTTTATCATAATCGGTTACAATTAAAAATTGATTTTGAAAAAATACATAATGCAATACTTTCTTTTTTATATTCATTAAAAATAATATACAAAAGACTTATGAGATAAAAAAAAGAATGTTAATTATTAATCTAATCTTTCATTATCTAATAAGACAATTTTTTTTTTCAAGAATGGAAGAAAATAAATGAAAAATTAAAACAAGACAATGGGAGAGAAAAAAATATTTTAATAATTATTTTATTTTTTATTATATTTTATTATTTATTAATATTAAATGTTATATTTTATAAAAAAAGAAGTAAAAAATACTTAATTAAATTTTCATTAATTTTCAATATTTTTAATATATGTTACATTTAATTTAAAAGAATTTAGGAACCATGGCTATCTTTTCCCTTTTATAATTTGCCTTTGGATATTTCCTTTTGATATTGAAACGTGTTTCTTTGCTATAGTTTTCTTTTATTATTTTATAATTTAATACATGAATGTTTATTACCCTTTAGGAGTGCAACTAGAGACCATCAAAATCCCATTAAAGATGGGCCTTTATACTATAAAGGTTAAGTTTGAGTCTAAAACATGTTTTAGGTTTGACCAACAACCTTTGAATATATTACTTTTAAAACATCAACAAACAATATAATTAAAAATCAACCTATTTAAATCTATTATTGAATTTTTTTTTAATAAATCTTAGAAATAAAAGTGAAAATACGAAAACATCTAACAATTCCGTATCTAGGTGTAACAATTCGAAATAAAATCAATTTCATATTTAGGTGTAACAATTCCAACTAAAATTAATTCCATATTAAAATTTGTTATGAATGAGTATCAATACTCAATTAAACAACATGCTAAGTCTAACATCCATTTGACCAACTTAAAACTAATAGATAAGACTTCATTATAATATTCAAAATAAGTAATCTAGTCCATAAAGTATATTAATGCAGTCTTACCAAAAGATAGGATTATAAAAATATATCATCTATACAAACCAATTAAAAATCAACAAAGCTCTATACATCGGCTAACCACATACCACAACACTGCAAAATCTTAACAATGCATAGATTCAGATAATTGAGTCTAGAGAGTCTAGAATTGTACGTTTGTTACTTTTATGAATGTTTGAAATATGTTATTTTATGATGTAATAAGTTTAACTGTTATATGATTATTCCTTTTATAGACATGCTTACCCTCTTTTATTTGTTGTTTGTATGTTTTGTGTTCTTTAGCAATGATCAAAAAAATCACGTGCTAACACGTGACACATAATTAACGTTGCTAGTGTACTACTAATGAAAATGACCTAATTGCAGCAATTTTCCCAAAATAATGACTTGATTGAGACAAAAAAAAAGGTCCTACTTAAGATTTCCATAAAAAAATGAGGAACAATTGTAAGGCCCATTAAAAACCCTTTTATTCTTTCTGTCCTAAAGTAAAGGGGCTGCCCTTATAAGTGGGCCTGAGGACTGGCCCAACAGATAAGGTCCCCAAGTCTGCCCTAAACCTAACATTTCTCTCATTTCAGAAACTGTCCCTAATCCTAAAGAGCCGCAGCCACACTTCTGCTAGGGTTTACCTCCTCACCATTTCAAGTTCGCTTAAGCTGTTCCTACGCCACGTAAGTACTTTCTTTTTAGGTTGTGTGATTTCTATCGGCCTTCTTCGTCTTTGACAGTTAGGGTTTCTTAATATTCTGGCCTTTGTTCTATTTATCCACTATTTTCAACTCTTTAGCCGCCGCTCCCAGGGTAGCAGTGCTCGCTATCGTGCCGCCAAGGCTTCTGTTAAACCTTCCTCCAGGTACGGGAAGTTAGGGTTTCGAGTTTGAGTTGTCTCTGATCTGTTTTGAGTTGTCTTTGATCTGTTTTTCAGCTTGTTGGATGTTTGTATGGATAAAATCGTTGTTTTGTGGTGCGTGGGATATCTTGTATGATTTGTGGGTTCAGAAATAAAGCTGATGCAGGTGAAACAGTGGCGAGACCTGTTAATCTCACCCAAGCGAGCCAGTATCGCCTAGGCAAGACAAACAGGGAGTCGCCCAAACCAGTTTGCGCGAAAGGTCGCCCAGGTGACCCGCTCAAATTTTTGAGCGAGCAAACATGTCGCCCAGGCGAGAGGGGTCTCGCCTAAGCGAGATCCCGCGTTGGTTTCTGGATGCTCTTTCGAGCCCTCGCCTAGGCGAAGGGGGCTCGCCTGAGCGAGCTCGTCTCGCCTGAGCGAGACCCTTCAGCCTGAGCGAAGGGTTGGGCGAGGCAGTGTGCTGTTTGGATGCTTGTATGTTCTTGGATGATTAGTATTGGTTTGGGAATGAACGTTATGATGAGAAACATGTATATAATGGAAAATTATGTATGCTTGGCATGATTCATGAATTGTAGATGATGGGTATGGTATGGACTTGGCATGTGAACTAAATGAGGTGGTTATTATTAAAGAGGCATGATAACGAGATGAGTTGAATCCCATGTGCATGGATGGGTTATGATGAATTGGAATGAGTTGGAATTGGAAACATGAAAGGGTTTGGTTTTAAAGGTTGACATGATGAATGTATCCTTGCATGACAAATACTATTTGACTGTGTGACCATGTTTTGTCTGTGTTAGTGCGTAATACCTTGGGGTCTCTAGGTGGGACTTTCAGGGTCGCGCTTCAGTGGTCGGGACGTAATTCCATGGCCCCTGTTAGTGGGTGTCCATGGTGGTGTCCCATCTGTATAACTAGGTAAGGATTCAAGGTAAGGTTGCATCTTGACGCTCTAAGGAGTCAGTTAGTCTCACCTAGAGCGGATTGACTCATGTGGTGAGAGTAGCAGGAGGCTTGAAATTCATTAAGGGCTAACCTTGTGGTGAGGAAAATTGATCCATTGTATTACTTGTAACACACAGCTCGGGGGTGAGCAGCTCAGGGGTGAGCAGAGGTATCCACCACAAGTGCAAGCATCCGCTGAATCCGACTAAGTTATACGTATCCGGATGAGTCGAGTCGAGTCGTAGTGTATTGATTGAAGAGTCATAACATGCTTGGTTGTTGCATGGATATTGAATGGTGAAATTATGTTCGACTATATGATGAAAATGTTGTTGGCTCTAGCTTACCCTGTTTATTGTATGGTTGTCTTGTACGTGGCTCTTCTTTCTTGCGATGATCATCAATGTAATTGATGGGAGCAGATGGGCGAGGTTCTCGTGATCAGCAAGGAAGTGGAGATTCCGCTGCTTAGCCATCGGAGCTGGATTTTATTTCCTTCATGGTTTTCTTAGGGCTATGGCCCATGTATTGTTTACGCTTTGCTACTCTATTCTCTTTTGTAGACTTGTATCTAGTTTCCTGTTGGCATCGTGGTGTGCCCAAGGTTGTAGGGGTTGTGTTAAGGACCCCAGGACTACGCTACAGTACTATTATTGTGTGACGTTCCCTTTATTTTCGCGTAATATTTAAATGGGACGTTACAACAATGAAATGATTTAACCTTATATATACCATACTATATTTAAGTTACGTTTTTTTCCTATAGTTGGAATGGGTTATAGGTATAAAATATTAAGATATATATTGTTACGTAGCATGCAATTGTATTCTATTTGGTTATAAACTTGGTGCGATGGGTTTGGTGTTTCGAAAAAGAATTTGGGTTGCAGAATAGTTTTCTTTTAAATGAAAAATTGTGGTTTTGAAGATGGTGCTTTGCTACCTGGTTTTCTATTATTATGTGAAAATGTAATATATATTTATAAGATTTCAAGGGTAGGTGAGTTGATTTTCTTTTTACGATCTAATTTTTCTTTGATAATAGGGCATTATGAATTGGCATTTTGTTAGTATATTATGGACAGTAAAAGAAAAGTGGTAGGTGATGTTTTGGTTTTATAAAGATGCTAGCATCTTGTTTTCTTCAATGTTTTAAGAAATAGAAACTAAGGGTTTTAGGTTTAGTTTTGGCATCGGTAGTATGAAGTTTTGTTGAGTGCAGTGGATAACTTATTCTAAGGATACAAAATAGATTTTCTGTTGGCACCAAAACTTGAAAAAAATTGTAGAATGGGTCTTTGATGTACGTTCAATCATATGTTGTTTATAATAAAAGAAACTGGTGGGCAATGGCGATGAAATTAGGTGATAAATTGATAGGTGCAGAATTTTATGGTGCAATGTGAGTACAAACAACGAATAATTTTGTTAACTTTTGTTAAGAGCCATGAGTTAAGTGGAGTTTTCATTTAGCAAATGGATTAAGTGGTTGCTTATATGTTACAGAAGCATGTAAGGTTCAATTTGGATGGCGAACAAGGAAAGAAATTGAAATTATTGTGAACGGTGGTATTTTTCCAAAGTTGGGTGCCTTAAAATTCATAAAATTGTGTTGTTTCACGTTGTTTTTTCGTATTCTGGAACCGTCTGGTAGTAGTTGGATGAGTGGATTGGTCGTTGGGCGACTGCATTCTTTCTAGTCTGCACATTTTTAGTAAAATTAAGTTTCCCAATTCATTAACCGTTGGATTGAGCTAAAATTTTGACAGTTGATTGGTAACATGTGGTTCTTCAATTTGACTGGTGGGATCATCTATTACAGGTATGTAGTTTAAGAAATATGTCACGAAGTATTATAAAATGTTGTTTTTCGTCTTCTAGGTGAATGTGTTTGTTTAGTCTGCACAGTTTTAGTAAAATTGACTTTCCTAATTCGTTAACCGTTGGATTGAGTTAAAATTTGGATATTTGGTTCCTAACATGCTATTCTTAGGTTTGACTGGAGGGATCATCGATTAGAGGTCTGTAGTTTGAGAGCTATGTCACGCATTATTGTAGTATTTTTGGTTTTGTGATGATAAATTTTGTTTTGAAATTTTGGTGTAAGAATTATGGTTGTGCATTATGCTTATTTGGAATGTGTTTGTAGAGTTTGGTATGATCATATATGTGTATTAAGGTATGATGTGTCATGATATGATGAAATTAAATGATGAGTTGAGGTATGTTTGATCATGTGAGGAGTTATGATATGTATATGTATATGTATACATATGTGATGAGACAGTATGAATTCTCTGAAAGCTGTAAAACCATGAAGATTCCTTTATCTAGAGGACTTTGTTGAGTTAGGGTAAAAGGGTTTCTTTCGGCCATAAGTCTTTGGCATGATCTTGTAAGAGTGCTTTTACCAAAGATTTGTTGAGGTTGCTTGTAGTCTATGAAAAGCAGGGGAAAGAACATTCCCAAGAGACGTTGTTATGCAAAAAAGGTAGAGTGGTTGGTTATGAGAGAATTTCATACTGTTTGACATTACTTGGGGGTAATATTTTAATAATTACATGTTGTGATTTTGGAACATGTGATGGATTTTAATCTTGGTGGAAGTTATGCATATATTATGTAATCATGGTAGGTGAGTTCTATGTTGATTTATATTGCTATGCATTGTTTTATTTGGATAGCTCACCTCTGCGTGTTTGTGGTTGTGGTTTCCACCTGCGATGATCGTATAACTTGTGTTATACGAGAGTAGAGTGACGTTACAGATGGTGTTGATTTTGATGTACAACAATGAGGAGCTTGGGGATTGCATTGGGAAGGATGTTTTTATTTCTAATATATTTGGAAAAATTTTATCTTAGAAATTTATAAGTCAAATAAGTTGGGACGTTAGATATTCTTTAAATTGGAAAGTTTATTTTGATGAAATAAAGGATGTTTTTTTTCTTAATTAGAACATTTCCTACGTAATTTAGTAGCATGGTAACGGAGTGTTACAAATGATCAATTATATGTGATTACTTCTTTAAATATATATATATATATATATATATA